>CEUA01139695.1_pt1 | contig 10192 bp, 8 predicted proteins | sample 361541 | NCBI WGS metagenome assembly CEUA01 (sample SAMEA2623079, study PRJEB7988) | marine metagenome | isolation source: saline water (ENVO:00002010), including
TTCTGTATTGGTAAATAGATAACTACCTGATTATCAGGTATATTAACAAAATATATCCTTCTTTATAGCTATATTTATACAAAAGTGCCCCAATAGTGCCCCAACTTTTATAAGTGATATGTATTAACTACTTGATTATCAGTGTAAAAAGATTAAATAAACCCCTAAAAGTAGTTTCTGTATCGGCAAGTAACTATTTGAAAATTAATTCTTATTTGATCAATAAAAAAATATATCTGTTAGCGATATATTATTTAGAATGAAAAACAATTAACAGATTGAACTCCTAACAAAACAAATGAACTTTTAGCGTTACTTTAATAAGAGATTTAGACTTTATATTTGCAAAATATTACCACTTTAATGTTAGGACTAATAAGTTTAAATTATAAAATTGCACCAGTTCAAATCCGTGAACTTTTTTACTTATACCCTGACCAATACATAACTATATTCAATGGTTTGAAAAATAGGTCAAAAATAAAAGGCTTATTTATAATTTCTACTTGTAATAGAACTGAGATATATTTTGAAACAAGCGCTAAAGAATCCTCTAACAAAAGTTTTCATTCTGTTATTATGACATTAAGTAAACTTAAAAAGTTTAATGATGGATTAAGACCATACATCAAAAAAATAGATGGGGTAAATGCTATATCTAGACACTTATTCAGGCTAGCCAGCGGACTAGAGTCAATGATAGTTGGCGAATATCAAATCGTTGATCAAATCAAATCTGCTTACAATGTTTGCAAAAAAAATAAAATATTAAGTCCAACTCTTGAAAGAATGATCCAAAAATCATTAGAGGCTAGCAAATACATAAGAACAAATTCAGAAATTGACAAAGGAGGTATTTCCGTAAGTTCTGCCGCAATTGATCAATTAGGTAGTGTTGTTAATTCTGAAAATCTTTCAATTTTATGTGTTGGAGCTGGAAAAACATCAAAGCTCTCAATAAAACAGCTCGTTTCAAAAAAGTTTAAAAATATATTTATTACAAATAGAACTGAATCGAATTTAGTATCTCTTTTAGAAAAATTTAATTTAAAATTGGTGAAATTTAATTCATGGAAAAAAATGCTAGGTTCTTTAGATATAATTATATTTAGCACATCCTCAAAAACACCTCTACTGACTGATGATGACTTGATAAATATTGAAGCTAAAAGGAAAAAGAAAATAATTTTAGTTGACCTCTCTGTTCCAAGAAATATTCTGATTGAAAAAAAATATAGTAAGGTTGAACTTGTAAACATAGACATCTTAAAGGATAAGGTAAACGAAAATTATAATAAAAGAATTTCTGAAATAAAAAATGCTGAAATGATGGTTGAAAAATTCATTATAGATTTTGTTGGGTGGGTTGATTCAAGAGAATTAAGACCAACAATCATATCGATTAAAAAAGAAATCAAAAAATTGATTTCTAATTCTGGCAAAAAGGATAAAGAAAACAAACAAATTGAAGAGGTTTATGAGAAGCTCGTAAAAAAAATTATTTCAGTTAGCAATAACGGTAAGAATTCAGATGCTCTAAAAATCATAAATAAAATTTTTGTGGGTAATGAATAAATTAATCGTCGGAACAAGATCTAGTAATCTTGCAATAACTCAATCTAAAATTGTAATTAAAAGGTTAAAAGAAATAAACCCTTCAATAAATTTTATTATAAAAAAAATACAAACTAAAGGAGACATTTTATTAGATCAGGACTTAAATAAAGTTTTAGATAAAGGTTTTTTTGTGAGCGAAATTCAGAATGAGTTAATTAATGAATCTATTGATATCGCAATTCATAGTCTAAAAGACCTGCCAACTGAAACACATAAAAACTTAGTTTCATTCACCGTTACAAAGAGAGAAAATCCAAAAGACGTTCTAGTTTTGAGAAAAGATTCCAAAAACAAACAACTATCTGACCTAAAACTAATTGGAACATCGTCAATTAGAAGAAAAAAACAACTGCAATTTATATCTGATAAAATATTAGTGAAAAGTATAAGAGGAAATGTTGAAACACGGATAAAAAAACTAGATAATGGAGAATATGATGGAATTATATTAGCTGCTGCTGGTTTAAATAGATTAGGTTTAAATAAAAGGGTGTCTAGATCCTTTAAAAACTCTGAAATTATCCCTTCAGCTGGTCAAGGTGCTCTTGCCATTGAATGTAGGGTTAATGATAAAAAGACAATTTCAATTTTAAAAAAAATTCAAGATAAAGCAACCGAAATTTGTGTCAACGAAGAAAGAAAATTTTTAAAAACAGTAGGCGGTGGTTGCTCCTCACCTGATGCTGTATTATGCTCAATAAATGATGAAGAAATAGAAATTAATGGTAAGGTATTTAATAAAAAAACTAATGAATATGTTCAAGGTAAAATAATTGATTCTTGTAAAAATCATAAAGACATAGGAGTAAAACTAGCTAAATCACTACTTTCAAAAATTTCAAAAATTAATATCAATAAAATTATTTTAACAAATGAAGGTGACACTGTAGGATTTAAATCTCTGAAAGAAAACAAGTTAAAAACTTACCATTTTCCGATGATTGAAATTAAGCCTGTTTTATTTAAAAGTAAAGATTTATATAATTTCGATTATATAATTTTTACTTCTAAAAACGGTATTAAAAATTTTGTAGATAAGGTGACGATTTTAGACAAAACAAAATTAATATGTTTAGGGAAAAAGACAGAGTTGAAACTTAATGAATATGGCTATGAATCAATCTTCACAGCAAATAGAAATTATGCAAAAATAATGGCTAATGAATTGAAGAAAAGTAATTTGATAAAAGGAAAAAAAGTACTACTTGTACAGGGTAAAATTGCAAAAAATGATCTTTTTAATAGTCTTAATGATTTTTGTAAAGTAACAAGATTAGATGTCTACAATACTTTGATGAAAAATAAAATTAATTACGATCTTAAAAAATTATTAAACTCCAATACAATTACTGTTTTTTCTAGCCCATCTTCATTTGACTCTTTTATTCAATTCTACGACCCAATTAAAACAAATATAATTAGTATTGGAAATACAACAACAGAATATATTATAAGCAAAGGATATAAATGCATGTTAACTTCAAAAATGCAATCTTTTGAAGGAATTTCTATATCAATTTTAAAATACTTAAACAAATTATGAATTTCCCCAAAACAAGAATGAGAAGACTTAGATACAACAAAATTCTAAGAAACATGATTGAAGATACACGAATTGTTGCTTCGGACTTAATTTATCCAATTTTTGTTTCCGAAGGGGCTGGCACTAAAGAACCTATAGAATCTATGCCAGGTCAATTTAGGTATTCGATTGATAATACAATTTTATTATGCGAAGAGCTATTAAAGTTTAATATTAACTCAATTATATTATTCGGGATTGTTAAGAAAAAGGATGATACTGGAAAAATTTCATGTAACTCTAAAAGTATAGTTCCAAAAGCAATAACTAAATTAAAAAGTAAATTTAAAGATAAATTATTTATAATAGCAGATGTATGCAACTGTGAATATACTAAACATGGTCATTGTGGTACTATTATTGAAAATGATGTAGACAATGACGAAACTGTCACAACCTTGGCAGAACAATCTTTAATTTTAGCTAAATGTGGAGCTGACGCGTTAGCACCATCTGATATGATGGATGGAAGAGTAAAAGTAATAAGAGAAATTCTTGATAAAAATAAATTTGAAAAAACTCCTATTTTTCCATATTCTGTTAAGTATAGCTCAGCTTTTTATGGTCCATTTCGAGATGCTGCTAAAAGCTCTCCATCATTTGGTGATAGAAAAACATATCAAATGAATTTTAAAAATTCTGAGGAAGCAATAAACGAAGTGAAATTAGATTTAAATGAAGGAGCTGATGTCATCATAATAAAGCCAGCTATGGTATATCTTGATATTGTTTTAAAAATTAAAGAAAGATTTAATGTTCCTATAATAGCTTATAATGTTAGTGGAGAATATTCGATGGTTAAAAGTGCATCCAAAAATAATTTTATTAGTGAAATGGAAATTGTATTAGAAATTCTGCACTCAATAAAAAGATCTGGTGCTAACGCAATTATAAGTTATCATGCATTAGATGTAGCTAAATTTTTAAAAAAAAATAATGTATAACAAAAGTAACATTGCATTTGAACAGTCTAAAAAAGTAATTCCTGGTGGAGTTAATTCTCCAGTGAGAGCATTTAAAAGTGTGAATTGTAATCCAGTATTTTTTGATTATGGAAAAGGAAATAAACTATTTGATGTTGACGGGAATGAATACATAGACTGTATTTCATCATGGGGACCTCTAATTTTTGGTCATGCAGATGAAATAACTCAAAAAAAATTAAATGAATTTTTGGTTAAAGGAACAACTTATGGTGCGCCAACTATTATAGAATCAAAAATGGCAGAAAAAATTATTGAACTAGTTCCCTCAATTGAAAAAGTAAGAATGGTTAATTCTGGAACAGAAGCTACAATGAGTGCGATAAGACTTGCTAGAGGCTATACATCAAGAAATTTAATTTTAAAATTTTCAGGAAATTACCACGGACATGGTGACAGTTTTTTAATCAAGGCTGGCTCTGGCGCTATGACACTAGGCTTACCTGACAGTCCAGGTGTTACTAAAAATACAGCAAAAGATACTATTATAGCTGAGTTTAACTCTATTGAATCGGTAAAAGAGCGATTTGAAAAATATCCAAAAGAAATAGCTGCTGTAATCATTGAACCTGTAGCTGGAAATATGGGATTGGTAAGCTCAAAAAAAGATTTTCTTATTGAACTAAGAAATATATGTAACGAAAACCAAACGCTTCTCATATTTGATGAGGTTATGAGCGGTTTTAGATTAGCGCCAGGAGGTGCACAAGAAATATACAAAGTAATACCAGATATTACAACCCTTGGAAAAATAATTGGAGGCGGACTTCCCGTTGGTGCATACGGAGGAAAATCGGAAATAATGGATTATTTAGCTCCTAACGGGTCAGTTTATCAGGCAGGGACACTTTCAGGAAACCCATTAGCCATGAGTGCAGGTTTATCAGTTTTAAATAGATTAAATCAAAATCTTTATTTAAAGCTCGAAAATATCACAAATAAAATACACCAGGGGTTTTTAAATAACATAAAAGAAACTGAAACTAATGCAATAGTAAATAGAGCTGGATCGATGATGACTTTATTTTTCACAAATCAACATAAAATTGAAACTTATAATGATGCTGTAAAATGTAACCTGGATCAATATGCTAAATATTTTAAAAATATGTTAGACATGGGCATATATTTGCCTCCTTCTCAGTACGAATGTATGTTTATTTCATCTGCATTCACTGAAAATGACATAAAAAAAATTATTGAGTGTAATAAAAAATCTCTTGAATTAATATGATTGAAAATAATATCTTTTTAGATAATATAAACGGACAAATAACTTCTAGGCCACCAGTTTGGTTCATGAGACAAGCTGGAAGAATACTTCCATCTTACCTAGAATTGAAAAAAAAATATTCATTTGATGAATTGATGCAGGATAAGAAATTAGCTGCAAAAATCACATTATTGCCAATTGATGATCTTGGTGTAGATGCAGGCATCTTATTTTCAGATATTTTGGTAATTCCAAAGTCGTTAGGTCTTCAATTAGAGTTTACCAATTCAGGACCTAAATTTCATAATGCATTAGATCAAAAAATTACTATAAAAAATTTAAGTTTTGACAATACAAAACTCGAATATATTTATGAAAATATTAAAGAGGTAAAAAAACAAAGACCAGAGGTTCCACTAATTGGGTTTTGTGGAGGCCCATTAACAACAATGCTCTTTATGTTTAGAAGAAATGAGGCTAAAAAAGATTTTACAGATGTAATAAAGCTTTTTTACAAAGAAAAAAAGAAGTGTTTAAAGTTAATAGAAATGATAACTGAGGCATCTGTTGAATATGTCAAAAAACAGGTAGATAGCGGGATTGATTGCTTTCAGCTTTTTGAAACATATTGTGGTATAATTCCTCAAGAAATGTATACAGAATTAATACTTCCTTTTTCAAAAAAAATCATGAATACCACAATGGAAAAAAATTGCCCAACGATATTCTTTCCTAAGAATTATAATAATGGTCTAATGTCTATTAATAAAGAGATATGTGATTACACAAGTATTGATTGGCAAATTCCTTTAGAAACGGCACGAACATTGTTAGATAAAAATATTGGCATTCAAGGAAATATGGATCCTAGATTATTTTTTTCTGATAAAAAAGAAATTGAAAAATATTTACTAAGTATTAGAAGTTTTGGACAAAAAAATGATAATTGGATTTTTAATTTAGGGCATGGATTTATACCTGGAATTGAAGTTAGTAATGTAAATTTTGTAGTTGATTGGATAAAAAATATTAATTGGAATAGATAAATGAATATTGATAAAAGCATATTAAAAAAATTCAACAAAAAAGGTCCAAGATACACCTCTTATCCTCCTGCAACACATTTTAATAAAGATTATGATGATAAGGATTTTATAAGTTCTGTAATAAACTCAAATAAAGAAAATCCTCAAAATGTATCCGCTTATATTCATGTTCCATTTTGTCCTCAAATTTGTCATTTTTGCGGATGTACAACAGAATCAGGATTTACCAAGCCTTTTCTTGAAAGATATATTGATGCCTTAGTTAAAGAAATAGAATATGTTTCAAAATATATAGATAATAATAGAAAATTAAAACAAATTCATTGGGGAGGTGGTACTCCAAATGCAATTTCACTAAAATATATTGAGAAAGTTACTGCAAAATTAAAAGAATGCTTTAACCTAAGTGAAGAATATGAAATGGCAATAGAATGCAGTCCTGCACACTTAGACTACAAGCACATTGAGTTACTGAAAAGTTATGGTTTTAATAGAATTTCTCTTGGCATTCAGGATTTTAACAATGAAGTACTTGATGCAATAAATAGACGAAGACCAAAACATCCGATTAAAAAAATTATCGATAAAATACATTCGGAAGGATTTACAGGAACTAATATTGATTTAGTATACGGATTGCCTTTACAGACAATCGAAAATTTTAATAAGACAATCGAAAAGGCTATTGAGTTAAATACAGATAGAATTGTAACCTTTTCATATGCACATGTACCATCAATACTCCCAAGACAAAAAATTTTAGAAAATTTAGGATTTCCAGCTGCTGAGGAGAAGGCAAAAATGTATGAAAATGCTTATAAAAAATTTACTAAAGCAGGATATGTTGCGATCGGAATGGATCATTTTTGTAGACCTGACGATGAATTCTTTTTAGCATTAAATAATAATCAATTACACAGAAACTTCCAAGGCTATTGTACAACAAAGACTACCGGACAAGTATATGGCTTTGGTGCATCATCTATTTCTCAATTATTTTCAGCATATAGTCAAAATGTTAAAAATGCTGCACAATACATAAAAAAAATTGACGAAAAAAATACAGCTGTATTAAGAGGATATAAATTAAATAATAATGAAAAAATAATTAGAGATATAATAAATTCTATTATGTGTAATTATTATGTTGACTTTTCAGAAATTTCTGAAAAATTTAAGACGGATATTGTTTCAATTAAAAAGATAATCAACTTTAGCGAAAATAATTTAAGTGATTTTACTGATTTGAATATAATGAAAATCAAAAATGATAAAATTACAATTTCACATGATGCAAGATTATTCATGAGAAATATAGCCATGAAGTTTGACCCACTATTAAGTAAAAAAATAGGAACCTATTCAAAAACTATTTAATGGAAGGACTACTGCTTATAAATCTAGGCTCCCCAGATAGCACCTCTGTTAGTGATGTAAAAAAGTATCTTGATGAATTTCTAATGGATAAAAGAGTGATAGGGAAAAGCTATTTGTTTAGATGGATATTGGTTAAACTAATTATTTTAAATTTTAGACCTAAAAAATCTGCAAAAGCTTATAAAAAAATTTGGTGGAAAGAAGGCTCTCCTCTAATTGTTTTATCAAAAAGACTTTTTAATAAAGTTTCAAATTTTTTATCAATCCCAGTTTCATTGGCTATGAGATATGGTTCAATTAGTATTTTGAAAGGACTTAAAGAATTAAGTACTAAAGGGGTTGATGAATTTATAATTTTGCCCTTATATCCTCATTATGCTATGTCATCATATGAAACTGTTGTTGAAAAAGTAAAAGAGGAAGTAAAAATCAACTTTCCTAAAAAAAAAATTAAAGTTATTGAACCTTTTTATAAAGATTCAAATTATATAGAATTACTTAGTCTAAAAATCAAAGATTCTATTTCTAAAATTGATTATGATCATATATTATTTTCTTATCACGGAATACCTGTAAGTCATTTAAAAATTTCTGACCCTACAAATTCTCATTGCTATAAAAAAAATAATTGTTGTTCGGTAAAATCTGAAGCACACAAAACATGCTATAAACACCAGGTTATAATAACTACCGAATTAGTGGCTAAATATTTAAATGTTGATAAGGATAAGTATAGTATATCATTTCAATCTAGGTTAGCAAATGAGCCATGGTTAAAGCCCTACACTGATAGTGAACTAGCAAGATTAGCAAAAGATGGTAAAAAAAATTTAGTGATAGTGACTCCCGCTTTTGTAACAGATTGTTTAGAGACACTTGAAGAAATTGTAATGGAGGGAAAAGAAGAATTTATTGAAGCTGGTGGGGAAAATTATTATTATGTACCATGCCTCAATGATGATGATAAGTGGGCAAAACTCATTACAAAGTGGACTAAAGCAAAATTATCTGCTTGAAAATGAAAACAGATTCAAATAAAAAAATTGATACTATTATATTAGGTGCTGGAATATCTGGTTTAACATTAGGTTATTACTTAGATAAAAAAAATCAAAATTTTTTAATATTTGATTCTAAAAAAATGACTGGAGGAAATATTAGCTCTAACATTAAAGATGGGTTTATATGTGAAAATGGTCCAAATACAGTTCTATTGAACAATGCTAGTGTAAGGGAAATAATTAAAGATATTGGCTTATCCAACGAAATTATCTACCCTAATACTAATAATAAAAAGAGGTTTTTAATTAAAAATGGGAAACTAGTAGTTATTCCCACTACCCTATTTAGTTTTTTAAGAACTAATCTTTTAAGCTGTATTGGAAAAATTAAAATATTTTCAGAAATATTTAAACCCAAACATAAAAACAACACATCAGTCTATGATTTCTTTAGTAAAAGATTTGGGAATGAATTTCATAATATATTCATAGAACCAATATTAACAGGTGTATATGCAGGAAACACGCGTGAAATGAGCATGAAACATGTGCTTAAAAAGGTGTGGGAAATGGAACAAAAAGATAGAAGTATTATTCTTAGTTTTATAAAAAATAGTTATAAAAAAAATAATCTAAAATCTTTTAATTTTAAAAACGGGTTAACACAATTAATTTATTCAATTGAAAATAAAATTGAAGATAAAATTAGATTAAATAGTAATGTAACTAAAATAGAAAAACTAAAAAATGGATTTAAAATTATTATAAATCAATCTGATATATATATATGTAATAGGCTAATATCAACAATTCCCTCCTATTCACTTGCTAATATAATTTACGATAAAAGTTTTTCTAAAATATTAAAGAAAATTTCTTATTCCCCAATATACGTATTACATATTGGCTTAGAAAAATCAAAAATAAAAGAAAATATAAATGGCTTTGGAGTATTAACTAAACCGAGTGATAAAAAGAGTTTTTTAGGAGTTTTATTTAATAGCAGAATATTTCCTCATGTATCTCCAGAAGATTATGATTTATTAACTGTGATGATCGGCGGATCAAGACAGCCCGAATTAATAGAATTAAATAAAGAAGTTTTAAAATCAAAAATTCTAACAGAAATAAAAGAATTATTATCATACAATGGGCAAATCATTATGCAACATGATTATCTTTGGGAAAAAGGTATACCTCAATATGCATTAAATCATTCAACTGTGAATAAATCATTAAAAAAATTTCATTTTGAAAATAAAAACTTTTATATTCTAGGGAGTTTTATTGATGGCATATCAGTAAGTGATTGTATCGGAAAAGCAAAAAAATTAGCAGTAAAATTATAAACTAAATAAGCTAGAACAATTTAT
>CEUA01225945.1_pt1 | contig 10191 bp, 7 predicted proteins | sample 361541 | NCBI WGS metagenome assembly CEUA01 (sample SAMEA2623079, study PRJEB7988) | marine metagenome | isolation source: saline water (ENVO:00002010), including
GTTGACCATGGAAAAACAACTTTAACAGCTGCAATTACAACAGTTCTCGCTGAAAAATTTGGTACAGAAGTTCGAAAATTTGAAGAGATTGATAATGCACCTGAAGAAAAAGAAAGAGGTATTACTATTAATACAGCTCATGTAGAATACGAGACAGAAAATAGACACTATGCCCATGTAGATTGTCCAGGACATGCAGATTATGTGAAAAACATGGTTACTGGTGCTGCTCAAATGGATGGTGCTATTTTGGTTTGTGCTGCTACAGATGGTCCTATGCCACAAACAAGAGAACATATCTTACTTGCTAGACAAGTAGGTGTTCCTGGTCTTGTAGTATTCTTGAACAAATCAGATATGGTAGATGATCCAGAATTGATGGAGTTAGTTGAGATGGAGGTAAGGGAATTATTGTCTTTCTATGAGTATGATGGAGATAATACTCCTATAATTGCCGGATCTGCTTTAGGAGGCTTAAATGGAGATGCAGAGTGGACTCCAAAGATCCTTGAACTAATGGCAGCTGTTGATTCTTGGATTAAAGAGCCAGTAAGAGAGAATGAAAAGCCTTTTTTAATGCCAGTTGAAGATGTATTTACAATTACTGGTAGAGGTACTGTTGCTACTGGTAGAATTGAGACAGGTGTTGCTAATACTGGTGATGCTGTTGATATTATAGGTATGGGTGCTGAAAAATTAGATTCTACAGTAACTGGAGTTGAGATGTTTAGAAAAATTCTTGATAGAGGTGAAGCAGGAGATAATGTTGGGATCTTATTAAGAGGTATTGAAAAAACAGATATTAAAAGAGGAATGGTTATTTGTAAACCAGGATCAGTTACACCACATGCTAAATTTGAGGCAGAAGTTTATATCTTAAAGAAGGAAGAAGGAGGAAGACATACTCCATTCCATAACAAGTATAGACCACAGTTTTATATTAGAACGACGGATGTTACTGGTGAGATTTTCTTGCCATCAGGAACTGAAATGGTGATGCCTGGTGATAATTTGACAATTACGGTGGAATTAATTTCTACTGTTGCAATGAGTGAAGGATTGAGGTTTGCAGTTCGTGAGGGAGGTAGAACTGTTGGCGCAGGACAGATTACTAAACTCTTATAAAGGAGTAAAATAGGTTTTGGTAGTAAAGAAAGGTTGATTTTCAATCTTTCTTTACTAATATAAACGGGTGTAGCTCAATTGGTAGAGTAGTAGTCTCCAAAACTATTGGCTGGGAGTTCGAGTCTCTCCACCCGTGCGATGTATAAAGATTAAATTGATTATGCTAAAAAAAGGATCGTATATTAAAAGTTCTTATGACGAGCTTGTAAATAAAGTTAGCTGGCCGAGTTGGTCAGAATTACAAAACAGTTCTATAGTTGTTGCTATTGCTTCTATGATTATAGCTCTGATCATATATCTAATGGATCAAACCTTTAGTAGTATTATGGATGTTTTTTATAGTTTATTCTAGATTCATAGCATGGAAAAAGAGACAAAAGAGGTAAATAATATGAATTGGTATGTCCTTAGGGTTATGGGGGGCAAAGAACGAAAGACAGTTGATTTTCTTGAGAAGGAGATTGATAGGTTAGGTATTAATGATTTTGTGGCACAGATACTAGTCCCTACAGAAAAAGTATATCAGATTAGAAATGGCAAGAAGGTTAGCAAGGAGAAAAACTTTTTCCCTGGGTATGTATTGGTTGAAGCAAATTTAGTTGGTGAAGTGCCTCATGTCTTAAAAAACGTGACTAATGTTTTAGGATTTTTGGGAGCAACAAAAGGAGGGGTCCCTGTTCCGATGAGGAAAAGTGAAATTAATAGAATTTTAGGTAAGGTTGATGATATGAATTTAGCCGATGAACAAGTTAATATTCCTTTTGTAATTGGTGAGAATGTAAAAGTAATTGATGGTCCATTTAATAGCTTTCATGCTGAGATTGAGGCTATTGATGAACAAAAAAAGAAGTTGCAACTAATGGTAAAAATATTTGGGAGAAAAACTCCTTTGGAATTGAATTTTATGCAAGTAGAAAAAATATAAAAAAATGGCAAAAGAAATTTCCGGAATTATTAAATTACAGATTAGAGGAGGATCAGCAAATCCCGCACCACCTGTTGGGCCGGCACTGGGTGCAAAGGGTGTTAATATTATGGAATTCTGTAAGCAATTTAATGCTAGAACACAGGATAAGGCAGGAAGTATTGTTCCAGTAATTATAACAGTTTTTGCTGATAAATCTTTTGAGTTTGTTACTAAAACTGCACCTGCAGCAGTTCAAATTTTAGCAGCAGCCAAGAAGAAAAGTGGTTCTCCTGAGCCTAATAAACAGAAAGTTGGTAGTGTGACATGGGAGCAATTAAGAACTATTGCAGAGGATAAAATGAATGACCTTAATGCATTTAAGGTAGAATCAGCTATGAAGATGATGGCGGGTACTGCAAGAAGCATGGGGATAAATGTTAAAGGAAATTTTCCTTCATAAATGATTAAATAATTAGACTGATGGCAATTACTAAGAATAGAAAAGCAAGTTTAGAGAACATTGATTTGAAAAAATTATATAATTTAAATGAAGCATCTCAAATTGTAAAAGATAATTCTAAAGTTAAATTTGATGCAACTGTTGATTTAGCTGTAAGATTAGGAGTAGATCCTAGGCAGGCAAATCAAATGGTTAGAGGTGTTGCTTCTTTGCCTCATGGTACTGGTAAGACATTAAAGGTTTTAGCTTTAGTTACTCCAGATAAGGAGGTAGAAGCAAAAGAAGCTGGTGCTGATTATGTTGGATTAGATGAGTATATCGAGAAGATAAAAGGAGGATGGACTGATGTGGATGTTATTGTTACAATGCCTTCTGTTATGGGGAAGATAGGTGCTTTAGGTAGGGTTCTGGGTCCAAGAAATCTAATGCCGAATCCAAAGTCAGGAACTGTAACAATGGATGTAGCTAAAGCTGTTGCTGATGTTAAAAAAGGAAAGATTGATTTTAAAGTAGAGAAGAATGGAATTATTCATGCTTCAGTTGCTAAGGTTTCTTTTGATGCAGGAAAGATTTCCGAGAATGCTCAAGAATTGATGCAGACTATTATAAAGTTGAAGCCATCTGCAGCTAAGGGGACTTATTTGAAGAGTGTTTATATGTCAAGCACGATGGGTATAGGTGTGCAGATTGATACTAACTCATTAGGTTAATTTAAATTAGAAAAGCTTAAATAATGAATAAACAAGAGAAGAATGAAATGATAGCAACCATTGATGGTATGCTTAATGATAATACAAACTTTTATTTAGCTGATATCTCAGGTTTAACAGCAGAAGAATCTAGTGCTTTAAGAAGGTTGTGTTTTAAGAGGGAGGTTACTTTAAAGGTTGTTAAAAATACTCTTTTAAAGAAAGCTTTCGATAAGAATGAGATAGATTTCAGTGAGTTAGATAGTGTATTAGTTGGTAATACCTCTATTATGCAATCTGATGCAGCTAATAGTGCAGCAAAGGTTATTAAAGAATTTAGGAAAAAGAATGATAAACCAATTCTTAAGGCAGCATATCTTGAGGAGTCTCTTTATATCGGTGATGAGAATTTATCTACTCTTGCAGCTCTTAAATCTAAAAACGAATTAATTGGTGATATTATTACCATTTTACAATCTCCAGCTAAGAATGTTGTTACTTCGTTACAATCAGCTGGAAATAAGCTCTCAGGGATTATAAAAGCTTTAGAACAAAGAGAAAAATAAACAAGAATGCTTCCACATTTAAAAATAATAAAAACAAACTAAAATAATAGAAAATGGCAAATTTAAAAGATTTCGCAGAACAATTAGTTAATCTTTCAGTGAAGGATGTTAACGAACTGGCAACTATACTTAAAGATGAGTATGGTATTGAACCAGCCGCAGCTGCAGTAGCTGTAGCAGGACCAGCAGCAGGAGCTGCTGATGGAAGTGCTGGTGATGAAAAGACAGAATTTGATGTTATGTTAAACTCAGCAGGTGCAGCAAAACTAAAAGTTGTAAAAGCTGTTAAAGAATTAACAGGTTTAGGTCTTAAAGAAGCAAAAGACATTGTTGATGCTGCTCCCAAAGCAGTAAAGGAAGGTGTTAGTAAAGAAGAGGCAGAAGGAATTAAGAAAGCATTAGAAGAAGCTGGAGCTGAAGTAGAGCTCAAATAAATTTCTAAAATCATTAAAAGGTTTAAATCTTATGTTGGATACTAAGGTTTAAGCCCTTTGGTTTTTTTTTGCACTTTTTATTAACTTAAACTTATAGCCTTGCTTACAACACATAACAACCAAAGAATTAATTTTGCATCAATAAAAAATACAGTCAATTTTCCTGATTTTTTAGATGTTCAACTTAAAAGCTTCCAATCTTTCTTTCAGATTGGGACTACCTTAGAAGAGAGAAGAAATGAAGGTTTATATAAAGCTTTTGCGGATCTTTTTCCTATTGCAGATTCGCGCAATAACTTTGTATTAGAGTTTATTGATTATATGATTGACCCTCCTAGATACTCTATTGAAGAGTGTATAGAGAGAGGTCTTACTTTTAAGGTTCCGCTAAAAGTAAAATTAAAATTATATTGTACAGATCCTGAGCATGAGGATTTTGAGACTATAGTCCAAGATGTGTACTTTGGAAACATCCCTTTTATGACGCCAAAAGGAAGTTTCGTCATTAATGGAGCAGAGCGTATTGTTGTATCTCAGTTACATCGATCACCTGGGGTGTTTTTTGGTCAGAGTTTCCATTCTAACGGTACAAAGTTATACTCAGCAAGGGTTATTCCTTTCAAAGGGTCTTGGATTGAGTTTACGACTGATATTAACAATGTTCTATATGCATATATTGATAGAAAGAAAAAGCTTCCAGTCACCACTCTATTAAGAGCTATTGGTTATGAGTCTGATAGGGATATTCTAGAGATATTTGGTTTAGCTGATGAAGTGAAGGTATCTAAAAGTGGATTAAAAAAATATATTGGAAGAACATTAGCAGCACGAGTATTAAAATCTTGGGTTGATGATTTTGTTGATGAGGATACTGGTGAAGTAGTCCCTATTGAAAGGAATGAAGTTATTCTCGAAAGAGATATTGTGCTTGAGAAGGGACATATCCCTGATATAGTTGAATCAGGTGTTGAAACAATTTTGTTACATAAGGATGATGGAACAGCTTCTAGTGACCATGCATTAATATATAATACATTACAGAAAGATCCTACAAATTCTGAGGTAGAAGCAATAAGGCATATTTATAGACAATTAAGAACTGCGGAAGCTCCAGATGATGATACAGCAAGAGGTATGATCGATAAATTATTCTTCTCTGATCAGAGGTATAGCCTAGGTCATGTGGGAAGATTTAGAATTAATGCACGATTAAAGTTAGATATAGCTGAAGATAAAATGGTTTTAACTAAAGAAGATATAGTTTGTATTATTACTAATCTTATTTCTTTAGTAAACTCGAAGGTTGATGTTGATGATATTGATCACCTGAGTAATAGAAGAATTAGAACTGTCGGCGAGCAGTTATCTAATCAATTTAATGTAGGTTTAAGTAGAATGGCTCGTACTATTCGTGAAAGAATGAATGTTAGAGATAATGAGGTTTTTACTCCAATTGATTTGATAAATGCGAAGACATTGTCTGCAGTCATCAATTCATTTTTTGGAACATCACAATTATCTCAGTTTATGGATCAGACAAATCCACTTGCAGAAGTGACCCATAAACGAAGAATTTCTGCTTTAGGCCCTGGTGGTTTAACTAGAGAGAGAGCAGGCTTTGAGGTTAGAGATGTTCACTATACACATTATGGAAGACTTTGCCCTATTGAAACTCCTGAGGGCCCAAATATTGGACTTATTTCTTCTTTAGCTGTTTTTGCTAAAATTAATTCTTTAGGATTTATTGAAACACCTTATAGAAATGTAAATGAGGGTAAGATTAATATTGAAGAAGCTCCTGTTTATAAGACAGCTGAACAAGAGATTGACCAAGTGATTGCACAGGCAAATGCTCCTCTAAAGAAGGATGGTGCATTTGAAAATGATAGAATCCAATCAAGGAGTGAGGCAGATTATTTAATTGCTGATCCATCAAATGTAACTTTAATGGATGTTGCTCCTAATCAGATTGCTTCTATTGCAGCTTCATTGATTCCTTTTTTAGAGCATGATGATGCTAATAGAGCATTAATGGGTTCAAATATGATGCGTCAGGCTGTTCCTCTATTAAGAACAGATGCCCCTATAGTTGGGACAGGTATTGAGCCATATGTTGCTAGAGATTCAAGAACGATGATTAATGCTGAAGGAGATGGTAAGGTGACTTATGTTGATGCTAATACAATTAAAGTAAAATATTTTAAAAGTTCAGAAGATGAACTAACAAGTTTTGATGATTCAGAAAAAACATATGAATTAACTAAATTTCAAAAAACTAATCAAAGAACTTGTATAAATATCCAGCCTATTGTTAGAATAGGAGACAAAATTAAGAAAGGGCAAGTGTTATGTCATGGTTATTCTACTGAAAATGGGGAGCTTGCTATTGGAAGGAATCTGAAAGTAGCTTTTATGCCTTGGAAAGGCTATAATTTTGAGGATGCGATTATTTTATCTGAGAGAGTAGTGAGAGAGGATCTATTTACCTCATTACATATCGCTGAACATGTTGTTAATGTGAGAGAGACTACTAGAGGTGTAGAAGAATTAACTGCTGATATCCCTAATATAAGTGAGATCGCTACTAAGGATTTAGATGAATATGGCATGGTTAGGGTTGGCGCTCATGTTCAACATGGTGATATTTTGATTGGTAAGATTACTCCAAAGGGGGAATCAGACCCTACCCCTGAAGAGAAATTACTTAGGGCAATTTTTGGAGAGAAGGCTGGAGATGTAAAAGATGCTTCATTAAAGACAAAACCTGCTGATGCAGGAGTTGTTATCGGTAAATCATTGTTTTCTAAGACAATCAAAGATAGAAGAGCCAAAAATGCTGATAAAGAAGAATTAGAGAAATTAGATGCTATTTTTGAAAAAGATGCACATGTTCTCAAGAACATTTTAGCAAGTAAGCTTTATCAAATTATTGGAGGAAAGGCATCAAGAGGGGTTAAGAATATCTTGGGAGAGGAGGTTATTCCAAAGAGTGAGAAGTTTACTAAAAAGATGTTATTAGAAATTGATTTTACTCTGGTTGATCCTTATAATTGGACAGCAAATAAGGAAAATAATCAATTAGTTAATAGAACAATTGAGAATTATTTAAGAAAGTATAATGATATCTATGGAGGCTACAGGAGAGAGCGTTTTGCTATTACTATTGGGGACGAATTGCCTGCTGGTGTATTGCAATTAGCGAAAGTTCAGATTGCTCAAAAGAGAAAGGTTAAAGTTGGTGATAAGTTAGCTGGTCGTCATGGAAATAAAGGCATTGTATCTCGTATTGTTAAAGAGGAGGATATGCCATTCCTAGAAGACGGAACGCCAGTTGATATTATTTTAAACCCTCTTGGGGTACCATCAAGGATGAATCTTGGTCAGATCTATGAGACAATATTAGGATGGGCTGGTCAGGAGTTAGGTAAAAAATACTTTACGCCTGTATTTGATGGGGCTAATATTAATGAAATCAATGCTCAGACTGATGAGGCTTGTATTCCTAGATTAGGACAGACATATCTATACGATGGTGGTACTGGTGAACGTTTTGAACAGACTGCTACTGTTGGAGTGATATATATGCTTAAACTTGGTCACTTAATTGATGATAAGATGCATGCAAGATCAATTGGTCCATATTCATTAATAACACAGCAACCATTAGGAGGTAAAGCACAGTTTGGTGGTCAAAGACTTGGAGAGATGGAGGTTTGGGCACTTGAAGGTTATGGTGCGTCAAATATATTACAAGAGATGTTGACTCTAAAATCAGATGACGTAATTGGTAGGGCTAAGGCATTTGAGGCAATGGTAAAAGGAAAGGAATTACCTGAAGCTGGTATTCCAGAATCTTTTAATGTTTTATTGCATGAGTTAAATGGTTTGGGATTAAAAGTTTCATTTGAATAAAATAAACATGAGAAATACAAAGAATACATTACAGGCACAGGATATTAATTCAATTAAAATTAGTTTATCTTCTCCAGAAGATATATTAGGAAAATCTTCTGGTGAGGTAACAAAACCAGAGACAATTAATTATAGGACTTACAAACCAGAGAGTGGAGGTTTGTTTTGTGAGAGAGTCTTTGGTCCAACGAAAGATTTTGAATGCCATTGTGGTAAATATAAAAGAATTAGATACCGAGGTATTGTTTGTGATAGGTGTGGTGTTGAGGTTACAGAAAAGAAAGTTAGAAGAGAGCGTATAGGACATATCTCTTTAGTAGTTCCTGTAGCTCATATTTGGTATTTTAGAACTTTACCTAATAAAATTGGCTACTTACTTGGGTTAGCATCTAAGCAGTTAGATATGATTATATATTATGAGAGATATGTAGTTGTTAATGCGCCAGAAGGAATTCTTAATTCTGAAGGAGAAGAGGTGAAATATCTAGATTTTCTAACAGAAGAAGAGTATCTCGATATTTTAGATGCTCAGCCGTTAGAAAATCAATATTTATCTGAGGATGATCCTAATAGATTTGTTGCTAAAATGGGAGCTGAAGCTATACGAGATTTATTAGCAAAGATTAATCTTGATGATTTATCTTATAAGTTGAGGGATCAAGCTGATAATGAGACTTCTCAACAGAGAAAGAAGGAAGCTTTAAAAAGACTGCAGGTTGTTGAATCAATGCGTGAGGGGCAAAAGCATACTGAAAATAGGCCGGAATGGATGACTGTCAAGGTTATCCCGGTGATTCCTCCAGAGTTAAGGCCTTTAGTTCCTCTAGATGGAGGTAGGTTTGCTACTTCTGATCTCAATGATCTTTATAGGAGGGTAATAATTAGAAATAATCGATTAAAAAGATTAATGGAGATTAATGCTCCTGAGATTATATTGCGAAATGAAAAAAGGATGTTGCAGGAATCAGTAGATGCTTTATTTGATAACTCAAGAAAATCAGCTGCTGTTAAAACTGATGGAAAAAGACCATTAAAATCATTATCTGATTCATTGAAAGGAAAACAAGGTAGATTTCGTCAGAATTTACTTGGTAAAAGAGTTGATTATTCTGCTCGTTCTGTAATTGTTGTAGGTCCAGAATTAGAATTGCATGAGTGTGGCTTGCCAAAAGATATGGCAGCTGAGTTATATAAACCATTTATTATTAGAAAATTAATCGAGAGGGGTATTGTAAAAACTGTTAAGTCTGCTAAAAAGATTATTGATACAAAAGAGCCTGTTGTATGGGATATATTAGAGAATGTGATGAAAGGACATCCTGTTCTATTAAATAGAGCTCCTACTCTTCATAGACTTGGTATTCAGGCGTTTCAGCCAAAAATGATAGAGGGTAAGGCAATACAGTTGCATCCCTTAGCTTGTGCTGCTTTTAATGCAGATTTTGATGGTGATCAAATGGCTGTTCATTTGCCATTAGGTGCCGCAGCGATCCTTGAGGCACAGATATTAATGCTATCATCTCATAATATCTTGAATCCTGCAAATGGTACTCCTATTACTATTCCATCGCAAGATATGATACTAGGTCTGTATTATATGACTAAGGAGAAAAAATCAACCACTGAAGAAGTGGTTAAAGGAGAGGGTATGACTTTTTATTCTTTAGATGAAGTAAAGATTGCTTATAATGAGAAGATTGCTGACCTACATGCTTTAATTAAGGTGCGGATTATAAATACAGAAGGTAAATCAGTATTAATCTCTACAACAGTGGGAAGAGTTTTATTTAATGAATTTATACCAGATCAGGTTAATTTTATTAATGAGTTACTTACAAAGAAAGCTTTAAGAAATATTATCGGTGAAGTTTTAGAATTATGTGGTGTTGCTGCAACTGTTCATTTCCTTGATGCTATTAAAACTATTGGATTTAATATGGCATTTAGAGGCGGTCTTTCATTTAATCTTGGTGATGTAATTGTACCTGAGGAGAAGGAGGATTTAATTGCAGATGCTAATCAAAAAGTTGATGAGATTAAGAGTAATTATGCAATGGGCTTTATTACTAATAATGAAAGATATAATCAAGTAATTGAT
>CEUA01228311.1_pt1 | contig 10187 bp, 6 predicted proteins | sample 361541 | NCBI WGS metagenome assembly CEUA01 (sample SAMEA2623079, study PRJEB7988) | marine metagenome | isolation source: saline water (ENVO:00002010), including
CTATCTAGTTTTGCAGTTACACCAATGATGCTAAGAAGTGTTATAAAAGAAGCAATAAATTCTTCAGAAACTATGCTCTCTGATGTAGCTTTTGACTTAATTGCGACAAAAGATAGAGATCCCGCATGTAAGTATTTCTCAACTCCGCTTCTTTTTTATAAGGGTTTCAAGGCACTTCAAGCTCATAAGGTTTCGCATTGGTTGTGGTCAAATGAAAGGCATACGCTAGCTTTATTCATTCAAAGTAGGACTTCTGAAGTATATGGAGTAGATATTCATCCAGCAGCTGAGATTGGAAAAGGTGTAATGATTGACCATGGAACAGCCGTTGTCATAGGAGAAACGAGTGTAATTGAAGACAATGTATCTATATTCCAAGGGGTTACTTTAGGAGGGACAGGAAAGGAAACAGGAGATCGTCATCCTAAAGTTAGAGAGGGAGTACTTCTTAGCGCCTCAGCTACGATTTTGGGAAATGTTGTAATAGGAAAGAATGCTAAAGTAGCGGCTGGTAGCGTAGTTCTTTCGGATGTTAAAGAAAGTACAACAGTAGCGGGGGTTCCTGCTTCAGAGGTAGGAACTTCTGGTAAGAAGAGTCCAGCAGATGAAGTGGACCATCAAATAGAATAAAAAAATTAGAGGAATTTTATGGATTTTGAAACTATTATTTTTGAAAAAAAAGACAAGGTATTAACAATCACTTTAAACAGGCCGGAAAGACTCAATGCATATACTGGGCAAATGCAAGGAGAGTTAATTGAGGCTTTCGAAACGGCTGGAAAAGATGATGAAGTAAGAGCAATTATTGTCACGGGTGCGGGCCGAGGATTTTGTGCTGGGGCTGACTTAGGGGCAGGAGGCAATACTTTCAACAGAGAGGTTAGGAATAACAAGGGAGAGACGGAAAAAATAAAGGATGACCCTGAGTGGATGCGAGATGGGGGCGGTAGGACTGCTCTAGCAATTTTTGATTGTCCAAAACCTGTTATTGCAGCCTTCAATGGACCTGCAGTTGGAGTTGGAGTAACCATGACTCTTCCAATGGATATCAGAATAGCCAGCGAAGAAGCTAAATTTGGTTTTGTTTTTGCTCGAAGAGGTTTAGTACCAGAAGCTACATCAAGTTGGTTTTTACCAAGAGTTGTAGGTATCAATAAGGCTTTAGAGTGGACCTTTTCAGGTAGAGTATTCTCTCCAGAAGAAGCCAAGGAAGGTGGCCTTATAAGATCCGTACATCCCCCAGATAAGCTTATGGAAGAAGCAAATAAAATTGCACAAGAAATTGCAGATAATACTTCTCCAGTAAGCGTAGCTCTGACTCGACAAATGCTGTGGAAGCTATTAGGTGCCGATCATCCTATGGAAGCCCACAAAATTGATTCAAGGGCTATATACGAATTAGGCAAAGGTGCAGATGCAAAAGAAGGTGTAGAGTCCTTTTTAGAAAAGCGCCCGCCAGAGTTTCCAAGTAAGGTTTCACAAGATATGCCTAATTTTTATCCATGGTGGGAAGAAAGAAAATTTAAATAATATGAAAAGAAAAGCGTTAGATAAACTTATAAAACTTCTTGATCTTGAGCAATTGGAGGACAATTTATTTAGGGGTCAAAGTGAAAATATTGGAGGTCCAAGAGTCTTTGGAGGTCAAGTTTTAGGTCAGGCTTTAACTGCTGCAGCTCGTACAGTCGATAAAAAAAGAAGTGTTCACTCTTTACATGCTTATTTTTTGAGACCAGGTGATATGAAACATCCTATTGTCTACGATGTGGATAAAATAAGGGATGGCGGAAGTTTTACTACCCGAAGGGTCGTTGCTATACAAAAAGGAGAACCAATCTTCAATATGTCTTCTTCTTTTCATAAAAAAGAAAGTGGCCCAATCCACCAAATAGATATGCCAGATATTCCTGGACCTGAAGAATGTATAAGTGAACTCGAACAAAGAAAAAAGATAATAGATAAAGTGGATGAAAGGTTTAGAGAGTATTTCACTAGAGAAAGGCCAATAGAGATGAGAAATCTACCAGGAGAAGGAATGTTTGAAGAACCAAAAAAACAACCTCCTTACAAGCATGTTTGGATGAAGGCTGTAGCTAAGCTGCCTGATGATGAGATCTGCCATCAAGCCATTCTTGCTTATGCTTCCGACATGGGTTTGTTAAGCACTTCTTTAAATCCACATAGGCTTAGCTTTGCTAAAGGCAATGTACAAAGTGCCAGCTTAGATCATGGTATGTGGTTTCATAGGCCCTTTAGAGCTGATGAGTGGATGTTGTATTCCACTGACAGTCCAAGTGCTAGTAATGCCAGGGGTTTTAATAGAGGTAGCGTATATACTAGAGACGGGAAACTTATAGCCTCAGCAGTACAAGAGGGTTTAATGAGAGTGGTGAAAGGTTAGTTTGAAAGATAATTATTTATTTCTTGAGCTGCTGCTCTACCTTCATTAATTGCCCACACCACTAATGATTGACCTCTTCTGCAATCACCTGCTGCAAAGACTTTTGGGTCGCTTGTTATATGAATATTGTGCTCGGCTTTGTAGTTACTTCTTTCATCTAAGTCAATGTTTAGACTGTCAATGACATAGCTTTCAGGACCCAAGAAGCCCATTGCCAGAAGTATTAAATCTGCCTTCCATTCTTTTTCGGTTCCAGGGATCTCTTTAAAATTACTGTCTACCTCAGTTGTTAAGATGCCTGTAAGATTACCATGATCATCACTTAGAAATTCTTTTCCAGAAATCGAAAAGACTCTTGGATCTTTTCCGAACAGACTAGCTGACTCTTCATGACCATAATCGACCTTGTAGGTCCTAGGAAACAAAGGCCAAGGATTATTTTCCGCTCTTTCTGTTGGTGGTTGAGAAAGAATCTCAAAGTTAGTTAAAGATTTACATCCATGGCGTAGAGATGTTCCTATGCAATCAGTTCCTGTATCACCACCCCCAATAACTATTACATGTTTATCTTTAGCATTTATGTACTTCTGATCTTCATGATTACTATCTAAAAGGCTTTTAGTATTTGCTCTTAAAAAATCCATAGCAAAATGAATGCCTTTAGCTTCTCGGTTTGGTATAGCTAAATCTCTTGGGCTAGTAGCACCTGTAGCTAGTAAGACCACATCATTATCTTTAGAGAGCTGTTTTAAGGAAACTGAGCTTTTCTTATTGCTTCCAACATCCATATTTGGGAAGAATTTAATTCCCTCTTGTCTCATCAAGTCTATTCTCATATCTAATATTGATTTCTCAAGTTTCATATTAGGAATTCCATACATCATTAGGCCACCAATACGGTCATCTCTTTCATACACACTTACGGTATGCCCGCGATAATTTAATTCTTGAGCAGCTGATAATCCGGCAGGCCCAGAACCTACAATGGCAACTTTTTTCTCAGTTCTACTTTTAGGAGGCTTAGCTTTAAACCATCCATTTTCTAGACCTTTATCAGAAATAGCACATTCTAGATTTTTTATCGCAACAGGAGTTTCTGTAATACCCAGTACACAAGCCCCTTCACATACAGCGGGACAAACTCTACCTGTAATTTCAGGGAAGTTATTAGTTTTCATAAGCCTTTCAAAGGCTTCTTCCCATCTGTTTTGATAAACGAGGTCATTCCATTCAGGAATTAAGTTATAAACTGGACAACCTTCATTTGACTGACAGAAAGGAACCCCGCAATCCATGCACCTTGAAGCTTGAGTATTAAGGCTATTTTCGTCATGTTCTGTGTAGATTTCTTTAAAATCCAATACTCTTTCCTTAGAAGGCCTATAAGGCTCAACTACCCTTTTGAAATCTTTAAATCCAGTTACTTTACCCATCTATCCAGCCTTTTTTTCTTTCTTATCCACTTCTTGGAGTACTCTCTTGTAGTCAGTGGGCATAACTTTTTTGAATAGGGCTAATTCTTTTTTCCAATTTGCAAGTATCTTCTTAGATACTTCAGATCCCGTATATTTTGAGTGGTTTTCTATAAGAAGTTTTAATTCCTTTATATCTTCTTTAATTTCTAAGTTTTCTAATTCAAAGGTATCTAAATTACATAGCTCTTTGAAATTATTTTCTGGATCATATACATAAGCTATGCCTCCACTCATTCCGGCACCAAAATTTCTACCTGTAGGACCTAGAATTACTGCTCTACCACCAGTCATATATTCACAACCATGATCACCAATACCTTCAATTACAACTTTAGCTCCACTATTCCTGACACAAAATCTTTCAGCTGCAACCCCACTGAAGTAGGCTTCTCCTGCAGTGGCTCCATATAAAGCTACATTCCCTATTAAGATATTCTCTTCTGATTTAAAAGAGCTTTCTTTGGGTGGATAAACAATTAATTTACCTCCGGATAAACCTTTCCCTACATAATCATTTGCATCCCCTTCTAAGGTAATCGTTATTCCCTTGGTTAACCACGAAGCTAGACTTTGGCCAGCTGAGCCATTTAATTTAATATTTATTGTGTCCTCTGGCAGTCCTTTATCCTCCCATACTTTTGAAACTTCATTGGATAAAATAGTACCTACAACTCTGTTGGTATTTTTTACAGGCATCTCAATGTCTACTTTCTCGCCTTTATTAATAGCCTTTTTACTTTTTTTAAGTAATTCAAGGTCTAGAGCTTTATCTAAACCATGATCTTGACTTTGTGTGTTAAATACCTCGGTATTATCAAAAATTATTTCTGCAGGGTGAAGAATACTTGAAAAATCTAAGCCGTCTCTTTTCCAGTGATTAATAGCGTCGTCTACTTCTAAACAATCAACTCTACCTATCATTTCATTAACAGTTCTAAAACCCAGTTCTGCCATGATCATTCTCAATTCTTTAGCTACCATAAAAAGGTAATTGATCACATGCTCAGGATCTCCTTTAAATTTTTTCCTCAACTCTTTATCTTGAGTAGCAATGCCTACTGGACAAGTATTTAAATGACACTTCCTCATCATGATGCAACCCAAAGTAATTAATGGCGCAGTGGCAAAACCAAACTCCTCAGCGCCCAATAAGGCTGCTATAGCTACGTCTCTACCTGTTTTTATTTGACCATCAGTTTGCAGCACTACCCTAGAACGTAAGTTGTTCATAACCAGGGTCTGATGAGTCTCAGCTATTCCTAGTTCCCATGGTAGTCCCGCATGTTTGATTGAAGTTAAGGGGGAGGCCCCTGTTCCTCCATCATGACCAGCTATAACCAGATGATCTGTTTTAGCTTTAACTACACCCGCCGCAATGGTTCCTACTCCTATTTCAGAAACTAGTTTTACACTTATTCTTGCTTCTCTATTCGCATTTTTGAGGTCATGGATGAGTTGTGCTATGTCTTCAATTGAATAAATATCATGGTGAGGAGGAGGACTGATTAAACCTACTCCAGGAGTTGAGTGTCTGATCTTAGCAATATAATCATCAACTTTTCTTCCAGGTAATTCACCTCCTTCACCTGGCTTTGCTCCTTGAGCAATTTTTATTTGAAGTTCATCTGAATTAGTTAAGTACCACATTGTTACCCCAAACCTACCAGAGGCAACTTGCTTGATAGCCGATCTTTTAGAAACACCGTCTTTTTGGGGCTTAAATCTAATGGGGTCTTCTCCGCCTTCTCCAGTGTTAGATTTACCTCCTAATTTATTCATTGCGATTGCAAGAGATTCATGAGCTTCTGTAGAGATGGAGCCTAAGCTCATGGCCCCAGTAGCAAAACGTTTGACTATTTCTTTTTCAGCCTCCACTTCATTTAAGTCTAAAGCTTTCTTAACATACTTAAATTTCAATAACCCCCTCAGAGTGCTATCTTTGGTTGTTTGTTTATTAGCGTATTTTGAGAACTTCCAATAAGAATCTTCATTATTATTTCTTGCTGCTTGTTGCAGGTCAGAAATAGTCTCAGGGTCCCACATATGCGAATCACCACCTTGTCTCCAATGAAAATCTCCAGGGTTAGGTAGAGCCTCAATATTCTCTTGATTAATTAAAGGAAAACCCAATTCATGCCTTCTCTCCATCTCATTAATAAGGATGTCGAAGTCAACTCCTTGAACCCTACTTGCAGTCCCAGGAAAGCATTTTTCAATAATTTCATTAGCTAGCCCCACTGCTTCAAATATTTGAGCTCCTTTATATGATTGCAAAGTAGAAATACCCATTTTAGCCATAACCTTAAGGATCCCTTTAGCCACACCTTTCTTATAGGCTTTAACCATTTCATTAAAAGAAATCTGATCTAAGAGACCATCCTGTCTAGCTTGCCATAATGACTCGAATGCCATGTAAGGGTTGATAGCATCAGCTCCATAGCCAATCAATAAACAATGATGGTGAACTTCTCTGGCTTCTCCTGTTTCTACAATTATCCCGATCCTTGTTCTTTTCTCTTCACCTATTAAATGGTGGTGTACTGTTGAGCAGGCTAATAAAGAGCTAAGTGCAATTCTCTGTGAATCTAACTTTCTATCCGATAAAACAATAAATGAATAACCTTGCTTAATGGCTTCTTCAGATTCTTTACAAATTCTATCCAGAGCTGAAAGCATTCTTTTTTTATTTCCATTCTCTTTTTTATAAGTAATATCTATGGTTTTAGTTTTCCATCCATGATTATTAAGGTTTTGTATACTTGATAGTTCTCTATCAGAGATTATTGGATTCTTAAGTCTTAAACGATGAGCATTTTCAGGATTACAAGAAAGGAGATTTCCCTCTGGACCAATTAAACATTCTAGAGACATAATCACTTCTTCTCTTATGGAATCTATAGCTGGATTTGTTACTTGCGCGAATAGCTGTTTAAAGTAATCAAATATAAGCCTTGGCTTATCAGATAAACAAGCTAATGCAGCGTCATTACCCATCGAACCTAATGGATCTCTTAATTCTTTGACAATTGGTAAAAGCATAAATTGCATGGTTTCCACTGTATAACCAAATGCTTTCATTCTAGAGATTAGGTCTTGAGATGGTTCAGGGTTAGAAGTTTCTTCATTTGTTATTTCTTCTAAAGGTACCACCTGATCTTTAACCCACTTTTTAAAAGGTTTAGCCTTGTATATCTTTTCTTTTATCTCCTCATCGGGGACCATTTTTCCTTCTTCAAAGTCAATAAGGAACATTTTTCCAGGCTGAAGTCTACCTTTCATTAATACATTGCTGGGCTCAACAGGAAGTACGCCCACCTCGGAAGCCATGATTACCTTGTCATCCTTGGTGACATAATACCTACTAGGCCTAAGTCCATTTCTATCAAGAACTGCTCCAATATAATTTCCATCAGTAAAAACTATAGATGCAGGTCCATCCCAAGGCTCCATTAAAGAAGATGAGTATTCATAGAATGCTCTTTTTTCTTCGTTCATTAGATGATTCGATTGCCAAGCTTCAGGAATCATCATCATTACAGATTCCTGTAGACTTCTTCCAGTTAACATTAAGAATTCTAGAATATTGTCAAAATTTCCTGAATCTGAACTATCAGGTTCAGCTATAGGAAATAAATCCTTAAGCTTATCTCCAAAGAGGTCACTATAGGCTACACCTTGTCTAGCACTGATAAGATTTACGTTACCTTTTAGTGTATTTATCTCGCCGTTATGGCACATGTATCTATTAGGTTGAGCTCTATCCCAAGAAGGAAATGTATTGGTACTGAACCTTGAGTGAACCATTGCTAGGTGAGTTTCAAAATTCTCTTGTTGTAGATCAGTGTAAAAAGGGAAAAGCTGAGATGGAGTTAACATTCCTTTATAAACAATTATTTTAGATGAAAGGCTGCAAGCAAATAGTAAACTTCTTTCATTAAGCGTCATGTCTGTCCTTAATCTATGGCTAAACCTCTTTCTTATGAGATAAAGTTTTCTTTCAAAGTCTTCTTGATCTTCAACATCCCTAGCTTTAATGAAAAGCTGTTCTATAGAAGGTTGAGACAATATGGCAGCTGGACCTACATTAGCTTCTTTAGGTTGTATTGGAACTTCTCTCCAGGCTAAAAATTCCTGACCTTCATCATCTATAATCTTTTCTATTTCTTTTTTGCAGAATCTTTTTTCATTTGCGTCTTTAGGTAAGAAAATATTTCCGACTGCATAGGAACCCTTTTCTGGAAGTTTAATTTGTATAGTTTTGGATACTTCCTTGAAGAAGCTATCTGGAATAGCAATAAGTATTCCAGCTCCATCTCCAGTATTTTCTTCAAAACCACAACCACCCCTATGATCCATTCTAGAATTTACTAAGTAGGCATCATCCATAATTTGACGAGATGGAATACCTTTAATATTAGCTACCATTCCTACTCCGCATGAATCTTTCTCATACGAAGGATCGTAAAGACCAATTTTTCCAGGTTTTTTTAAAATTTTTCCGTTTTTCATAGATAAAATAACCCAAAAAGGGGCATAAGATTCTACAGCAAACAAATGCTAGTAAATCATTATTTTTTGGTTAAAGGGCGAGAGTTACTTAATATTTTAGCTTCTTTAAGCTTTTTAACAAAAAAATTTAACTAAAAAGTCCTTTTTTAATTGCATCCATAACCTTTTCTTTACTAATACCTTTAATTTTTTTAGCGCTTCCTAAGCGTTCTAATAATATAAAATTAAGATCTTTACCCTCTTTTTTCTTATCGGATTGCATTGCCAAATAAAGATCTTCAGGCTCTATTTCCTTTGAAAGTTTTAAAGGAACACCGACTTCCAAGAATATTTCTCTTATTCTCTGAGCCTCACCATGAGCAAAGCCTTCTATATCTTTTGATAATTCACAAGCGCACATTATTCCTAAAGCCACAGCCTCACCATGACTAAATTCTTTATAATTCCCAATGGTTTCAATGCCATGCCCAAAGGTATGTCCAAAATTAAGGATTGCCCTTATGCCTTTTTCTTTCTCATCTTCTGAAACTATCGAGGATTTAATTTCAACTGATTTTCTTATAGCTTTAGCTATATGATTATCTTCAAGAGATTTTAATGAATTAATATTCTCTTCTATCCATTCAAAATAACTCAGATCCTGGATAATTCCATGTTTTATCATTTCTACCATCCCACACTGTATTTCTCTTTCAGGTAGGCTAGTAAGGAAGCTTGTATCAATAAATACTTTCTTTGGTTGATGGAAAGAACCAATCATATTTTTTCCTTTAGGATGGTTTATTGCAGTTTTTCCTCCTACAGAGGCATCAACTTGAGATAAAAGAGTAGTGGGTATTAGGATGAAATCTACGCCTCTTTGGTAGGTAGCTGCAGCAAAACCACAAAGGTCTGAAATAATTCCTCCACCAAGAGCTACCAAAACACATTCCCTGCTATAACCTTCTTCGATTAATAAGTTATGTATTGAGCTAATAGATTCATATGATTTTTTATTTTCAGTAGCTTTTAGAGAAACACTGCAAAACTCAGTAGAAATAGACTCAAAAATATTAGAAACATCTGTAATAAAAGATTGAGGAACATTTTCATCATAAACTAAGCAAACTTCTCTATTTCCTATAAAGATTTCCATATCCTTTTTAGAAAGGAAATTATTTCCTATATCTATTTGATAGGAATCTTCGTCAAGATTAACTTCAACAGTATTTTGATTCATACTACTCATTATTAAGTTTATTAGATATTTCTTCTACTACTTGCTTTAATTTTTTATTTTCTTGATGTATTTTCAAATCAGATATTTCTTCATAAATAGGTTCCCTTTCCTTTTTTAGTTTCTTTAGAACTTCTTCTTTATTCCCATCCATGAGAAGAGGGCGACTTCTATCATTTTGAGTTCTTTTAAGCTGAATTTTTAATGAAGCTTCTAGGTAAATAACTTTCCCAGAACGGATCATTAAATCTCTATTACTTTTAGATAAAACAATTCCTGCTCCAGTTGATATAACAACATTAGATTTTTTTATGGACTCTTCTAGGACCTTTTCTTCTCTTTTTCTAAAGCCTTTTTCGCCTTCAACTTCAAAGATCCAAGGTATATCCGTTCCAGCTCTATCTTCAATCTCCTTGTCTGTATCTATAAACTGAAGATTCAATTTTTGAGCAAGCCTTTTGCCTATTGTTGATTTTCCTGATGCCATAGGGCCCACTATAAATATTCGCATGATCTTATTATATCTTTACCTTAAGATAGTCTTATAAAAATGTATTTAACTTGCTTATGAGCATAATTCTTAACA
>CEUA01234518.1_pt1 | contig 10185 bp, 10 predicted proteins | sample 361541 | NCBI WGS metagenome assembly CEUA01 (sample SAMEA2623079, study PRJEB7988) | marine metagenome | isolation source: saline water (ENVO:00002010), including
TTAAATCGATTACCTTTTCACTATCAATTATGCAAAATAATTTTTTTTTTTTTAAAGATTCATAAACTTTGCTTAATTCTTTTTTATTTTCATAGAATCTGAAGTAAGGAAATTCAATTCCATAAAACCCTAGTTTTTTTAATTTTTCAATTAATTTTAATATTTTGAGTGGTTTGGGATTTTTTTTATATATGTGGTTCTCTTTATAACCTAACGTATAGCCTATTGAAGAAGTATTCAACGCAACATTGTTAAAATTCAACATTAAATTAGTTTAAACCTTTTATTAAATTTAAAATTGTATTTTTATGAACTCTATTTACTTCTTCTTCAGTGTTAAAAGCATTATGGCTACTAATCAAACAATTTTCTAAATTTAGTAATGGATTTTTATTATTTGGCGGTTCTTTTTCAAGGACATCAATTCCTGCTGCTTTAATTTGTTTTTTTTTTAGTGCGTTAATAAGAGACTTCTCATGAATTACCGGTCCTCTAGAAACATTAATTATAATTGAATTTTTTTTCATTAATTTAAATTCTTTATAATCAATTAAATTGTATGATGTTTTATTTAAATCAACACATAAAACAATAATATCACTTTTTTTTAACAGCAAATCTTTTGATACTTTTTTTATTCTCAATTTTTTAATTATTGATTTTTTTATGGGTTTTACATCATTGCCAAGTATCTTCATGCCAAAGCCTTTGCCCGTCTTAATTACTTGCTTTCCTACACTTCCAATTCCAATTATACCCAAAAACTTATTCTCTAAAAGGGTGCCAGAAAATTTAGGCCAATTTCCTTTTTTTATTTCATTTTGAGTTTTAATTATATTTCTAGTTAGATTTATTATCATTCCCCAAGCAAATTGGGAGACACTTTTTGAAAAAGCATCAGGAGAATTAAATATTTTAATATTTTTTTTTAATGCATGATTTTTATCAATCGAGTCTATTCCTGTTCCCCATTTTGATATTACTTTTAGTTTTTTAGCTTTGTTTATAACATTTTTTGTTACTTCATCATCGCTGCATATTAAACCGTCATATTTGCTAATTATCTTTATTAATTCTTTTTCTTTTACAACTGGATTTCTAACTATTTTGTCATACGATATGTTTTTCTTTTTTAATAAGTGTGAAAAAAGTTTAATCTTTTGAGACATGTGAAAACTTGAAATAAGAATCTTTTTATTTTTTTTCATTTTAATATTTGTTATTTTAAATAATTAATTATATCGTCTATACCATCTTTTAGTTGTGTACTTTTTCTTATTCTTAAAATTTTCGCTTCTTTTACTTTATAGGTATATGGGTTTATTTTATAATGGTAATTCTGAGCTTTTTTTTTATTATAAATTATTTTTTTTAAACCAAGTTTTTTTGAAATTAAATTTATAACACTTTTAACAGAAACTTTTTCTTTTCCCACAATATCAAAATATTCATTTGCATATTTTTTTTTCAAAACTTCTATGCATATTTTTGCAGCATCAACGACATTAATATAATTTCTTATTTCCATTCCGTCACCATCTCTTTCAATTTTATTTTCTTTGATGCCTTGTTCTATAAAATTGTGAATAGAGTTAAATTTGTTTGCTCTTATTCCATATAGTGATCCAAATCTTAAAATATTAAAATCAATGTTAAACGTATTGCTATAATCTTCTATAAGTGATTCACAAGTTCTTTTTGTTGTGCTGTAAAAGCCCCCTTGCTTACTTCTTGCATAAATGCTTGATGCAAATATTAATCTTTTTGTATATTTATTTTTTTTTATTGCTTCTAAAACATTGGTAGTTCCCATTATGTTGTATTTAATAGCTTTTAATGGAAAAGAATTAGACTCTTGAATGTCCGAAACTCCCGCAAAATGATAAATATAATTTTGTCCTCTTATAGCAGTATTTAATTTATTACTATTAGTTATGTCGCCTATAATCATCTTTTGATTTTTTTTTTTAAATTTTGATTTTTTTTTATCAAATATTGTTACTTGAAAACCCTGATATGTTAAATGATCACAAATATGACTTCCAAGAAATCCGCTTCCTCCTATAACTATTGCTTTTTTCATTATTTTGATTTTAACATGTTTAACTTTATTATTCTGTTAGCGGGTATGTCCCGCTTTGCATATTTTCCAATAATTCTTTTCTCATCCAGTGGAGATATACCGGTTCCTGGTCTTTTATAAACAAGTATAGATTTATGAACTATTTGATTTTTTTTTATTTTTACTTTTGAGACAATACTTTTTCTGGCAACTTTAATTATTTCTTTAGATCCTTTATCAAATATTTTCTTTTCTAATCCTAAAATTTTTTCTACTTCTCTAATATTTTTTGTAATCTCATTAAATTCATTTATTTCACTTGATATCTTATGATCTGGTCCTTTATTATTTCTATTTAATGTTACATGTTTTTCAATAACTTTAGCACCTAAGGCTACAGCTGTTAAAGAAGTATTTTTTGACAATGAATGATCAGAAAATCCAACATCACAATTAAAATCTTTTTTCAATTTTAACATATATTTCATATTTACTGATTCAATATCGGTAGGATATTTTGAAACACAATGTAACAAAGTAATTTTTTTTGTAAAATTTTTATTGATTATTTTTAATGCTTTATATAAATTTTTTTTATCAATCATTCCAGTAGAAATAAATATTTTTTTATTTTTTTTTGATAAATAATTTAAAGTATTTTTGTCAAATATTTCTCCAGAGGGTATTTTTACATATTTAATTTTTAATTTTTCAACCAAAAATTTTAAACTATTCAAATCAAATGCGGAGCATAAGTAATCTAAACCTTTTTTTTTACAATAAGCACTTAATTTTAAATGATTTTTTTTTGATAATTGATTTTTTTTTGACATTTTGATTATAGATTGCTTGCCATCATTTTTTTTTTGATATTTTGCTTTAAAAGAGTCTAAAGAATAAACTTCCTCAGTGTTTGCTAATTGAAACTTTATTGCATTTGCTTTTGTTTTTTTAATTTGATCAACATATTTTTTTGCCAAAGCCAATGAACCATTATGATTAGGACCTACTTCTGCAATTATGTAAACACTCATATAATTTTATTCCAGTTCAAGAAATTTTTTTATTATATTTAAACCGATTTCTCCACTTTTTTCTGGATGAAATTGGCATCCATAAATTTTATTTTTTTTTATTACTGCTGGCAATTCTAATGATCCATAATTTATGTGCGACAGACAATCATTTTTATCTGATAGATTGGCATAATATGAATGCACAAAATAACAATTTTCTTCAAGTTCCAAATTTTCTAAAATTGTATTATCCCAACTATGATTTTTTTTATTTAAATTATGCCAACCAATATTTGGTATTTTTAGATTTTTTATTTTGTCGCTTTCAGATAATTCGATTTTTTCCACACTTCCTTTTATAAGTCCTAATCCTTCACAAAATCCATCTTCTTTACCATTTTGTAATAAAATTTGCATACCCAAACATATTCCTAGTAAATTACTCTTGGTAAAGTCTAGACTTGTTAATAAATTTATTAATTTATTTTTTTCTAATATTCCCATTGCTTTTTTAAAAGCTCCAACGCCAGGAAGAAAAATATGAGAAGCTTTTTTTATTTCTTCATGATCAATAGTTACGTTAGCTTCAAAATTAAATTTACTTATTGCTCTTCTTAAGCTTAATATATTTCCTCCACAATCAATTATTACTACTTTTTTCAAACTACCTTCTTTCTTACTTTTAAATTATTAGCAACTCCGACTTTTTTTATATCTTCGATAGTAAATTCATCATAATGAAGTATGGATGCAGCAGCTATTGCATTACATTCACTATATTTTGCCAGTTCTATTAAATCATTTGCAGATTTCATTCCTCCACTAAAAATAAATGGGACCTTAGAATGTTTGTTTGCCTCTTCATAAAGATTTAAATCAAATCCATTTCTTGTTCCTTCGTGATCAACAGATGTAATTAAAACTTCACCTGCGCCTCTATCTATAGCCTCATCTAACCATTCAATAACATCTTTATCAGTTTTTTCCCTTCCCATTTCTATATAAGCTGTCCATTTTCTTTCAGATAAATGTTTTGCCTGAATTGATATTACTACCGCTTGAGAACCAAAGTTTTTAGCTAATTCATTAATCAATTTAGGATTTTTTAAAGCAGCAGTATTTATTGCTATTTTATCAGCACCATTTAAAAATAAAGTTTCAGCATCTTTAATGCTTCTTATTCCACCTCCAACAGTAATTGGTATAAATACATCATTTGATGCTTTTTTAATAATATCTACTAAATTATTTCTACCGTATAAACTTGCTACACAATCTAAAAAAATTAATTCGTCTGCACCTTGATTGTAATATTTAAGAGCGTATTTATTTGGATCTCCTATAACTCTTAGTCCTTCAAAACGAATACCTTTTATTAAATTAGGACCCTTTATATCTAATCTTGCAATTATTCTCATAAATACAAATTATTTATTATTCAAATTAGACTTTTTATAAACAGATATACCTTTGGAGACATGAATCTTATTATATTTTTTTGGCATATTGTGCTTTCCTTGAGTCAATAAATACTTAAGGAAATTAAATCCACCAAGGTGAGTACTGGGATAACCTCCTCCAAACCTTGGATTAATGTCTATCAAAAATAATTTTCCCTTTTTATCTTTTATAATATCACAGTCTAGATTTCCATTATGATTAAAGGTATCTAAAATTTTTTTAGCAAAATTATAGATTTTTTTATCTTCTACTAAAATAGATCTGTCTGTTTCTCCAGATCGCATCAAAATTTTTTTTTTTATGCAAATCCTAAAAAAAGAATTATTTGGATCATTAAAGATATCAACACCAAATTCTGTTCCTATAATTTTTTTTTGTAAAAAAAAATTTTTAAAATCAATATTTTTTTTTATTTCCTTTTTATTGTTTATATATTGGATTCCTTCACTACCACTTCCAAATATTTTTTTTTTAATTAGTGGAAATTTTATTTTATTTTTAGAAAAAAAAGAAATTGGAACATTGATATTGTTTTTTTTACAATTAAAATACATTTTTTTTTTATTTAAACAATTTTTAATAAAATCTACACTGGATATTATTACCTTACATCCTAGTTTTGCGAATAAATTTTTATTTTTTGATAGCAAAATAAGATCATGATCTGAAAGTGGTATAATAATATTAATCTTTGATTTTTTCACATATTTAATTATTTGTGACAAATACTTCTTTTCGTTATTTTTAACTTTACAAGTAATAAATTTTGTTATGCCTTTTTGAAAAAATGTTGGAACATAATTATTTGTATCAGTTAAATAAATTTTTGTATTAGATATATCTTTCGCATAATTTACCATATAGGTTCTTCTACCAGAATTTGTGAAAAGTAATTTCATGAAATTTTATAATTTTGATTTAAAAAAATATTTAATAGATTTATTGCTTTTCTAAATACATTTGTATTTTGGGCAAGAGAAATTCTAATATAACTTTTCCACTCTTCTCCAAAATACATTCCTGGAGTAATTGCCACTGAGTATTTTTTTAATATTTTGCTACAAAATTTGTCAGAATTCATGCCTGTTTTCTTAATGTTAATAAAAACAAATAATCCACCATAAGATTTGGTTAAACTTACACTTTTGTTTTTGCTAATTTTTTTTTCTAAATATTTAAAATTATTAAGTAATTTAGAATTAAATAATTTGATATGATTTGATTTTTTTTTATAAGCTGTGACAGCAGCCATTTGTGTAAAAGTTGGTACATTAGTATTTATATGTTGTTGAATTTTTATCATATCTTTAATTATAGATTTATTTGCATGACAATAACCTATCCTCCATCCAGTCATTGCATAAGCTTTTGAAAAACCATTAATTGTAATAACTCTTTTGGATATTGATTTTAAAGAAGCGGGTGAGATATGTTTTTTTCCTGAAAAATTCAATTTCTCATATATCTCATCTGATATTAAATAACATTTTTTGTATTTATTTAAAATTTTTTCAAATTTTTTTATAATATTATTATCTATCATCTGGCCTGTTGGATTGTTGGGGAAATTTATTAATATGGCTTTTGTTTTATTTGATATTTTTTTTTCTAGTTTTGAAAAATCAATTTGATAATTTTTACTACTTAAAGGTATTTTTTTAATTACTATTCTACTTTCACTAAGTAACATTTGTGGAACATAGCTTGTATATGATGGTGAAAAATAAATTATTTCATCATAAGGTTTTATTAGGGAAATTAAAGCCAATGACAAAGCCATTTTTGAACCAGGAGTTATAATTATATCTTCAGGTTTTGCATTAATTGTATTTTCCCTAATTAATTTTTTTGCAACCAATTTTCTTAATTCATAAAGTCCAGCTGGACTAGAATACTTAGTATATCCTGATTTCATTGCTTTATAAGATGAATCAATTATATATCTTGGAGTATTGAAATTAGGCTCTCCTAATCCTAAGGAGTAAAAAATTTTTTTTTCACTATTCATTTTTCTAGCAATTTTACTAAACCTTAGTTCAATAGAATCCTTAATTTTTTTTGAAATAATCATTTAGAAATAAATTTTTTTTGAAATAATTTTTGATGGATTTTTAAATTAGTTAAGTATTTTCCTATAATTTTTCCAGAACGACCATTTCCATAAGGGTTTTTTATGCTTCTTTGATCATTTCTTCTAAGTGCTTTTTCTATAGTTTTATAAATTGATTTCTTATTAAATTTACTGTTTAAAACATTTTTTGGCATAAGCTTTCCTGATTGCCTAACACCAAGATTAATAACAGTTTTCTGAAAAGATGCTGCTTCGACAATTCCACTCGATGAATTTCCTAAAATAAATTTACAATTTTTCATTAAATAATAATAATCTAAATCAGCATTTTTTATTAAGAGAATTTTTTTTTCATTATTTTTTTTTATTTTTTTAAAAAAATCAATTATTTCTTTACTTCCAGGATCAGAGTTTGGATAAGTAATTACAATTTTAAAATTTATTTTATTTATAACATTATTTAATATTTTTAGCTGAAAATTTAAATTTTTAAGATTATTTGTTTCAGGATGAAAGCATACTAGCACAAATTTTCTTTCATTATTTTTTAGAAAATTTTTAATTTCCTTGCTTCTTAACTTCTTTGAATAATTTTTTATATAGTCCAAGCCTGGAGAACCAACAATTTTAATTCTCCATTTTTCTTCACCTAATTGATGTATTCTATTTCCATATTCTTTAATTGAAGTTAAATGAAGATGGGCAATTTTTGTAATTGCATGTCTTATTTGATCATCAAATGAACCTTGGGTAACTGAACCTCCATGAACATGTACTATTACTATATTCTTACCAAATGCTGCCATCGCACCGGCTAATACTTCATATCTATCTCCAAATAGCACCAAAATATCAGGTAAGTTATTTTTCAATGAAAAATTAATTTTTGAAATACAGTTATATAAATTTTTTGAAATTCCATCTGATGATATAAAATATTTTTTTGGACAGCAATTTTCAAAATTAACTCCACTTTTTTTAATGTATTTAAGGGTCTCTCCATATAATTTGCTAGAATGAGATCCAGTGATCAATACTCTAAGATTAATATTTTGTTTTTTCTTTAAAAATTCAATAATTGGTAGTTGCCTCAAATAATCTGATCTACCAACTGTAATAAAAGTTATTTTCTTAATTTTATTCACCTAAAAAATTTCTTGCTTTTTGAAATTCATTCCATTGTCCAACATCGTGCCATTCACTATCGTTAATGGGGAAAACTCCAACTTTCTTTTTTAATGATTTTGCTTTTTTGATCATATCAGTTACTAAAAAAAACTTATTTTTAGGAATAATTTTTAAAATATTTTTATTTAAAAGATACAATCCAGTATTAATAGTAATATCATAATTAGGTTTTTCATTTAATTCTCGTAATATACCTTTCTTATCAAGCTTACAAATTCCGTAGGGCAAACTATAAGTCTTAAGTGAGCCAATTAGAGAAATGGAAAAATTATTGATTTCATGAAATTTTATAAAATCATTATAATTAAAATCATGAAGAACATCACAATTTGTTAAAAAAAAATTTCCCTTAATTTTTGTCTTTAAAAGGTATAAACCACCAGCAGTTCCTAATTCTTTTTTTTCTTTTATAAATTGTATTTTAGCATTAATTTTTTTTTCTTTAAAATAAGATTTAATAATATCTGACTTATGATTTGTAATTACAAAAATTTTATTTATCCCATATGAAATAAATTTTTCTATTATGTTTTCTAAAACTGTTTTTTTATTAAGGGGAATCAATGCTTTTGGCAGTATATCTGAAAAAGGCTTTAGTCTAGTTCCCTTTCCTCCCGCCATAATGACTAATGGTATAGATAGTCTGGGATATTTTTTTTTAGTGCTTAAAAATACATCTTCTCTAAAAATAAGCTCAACTAATTTTTTGTTATTACTGATTAAAGGTAAAACTAGATTATTATTATTTAAAAAAAAATTTTTAGCCAAATTATCAGAATTTTTATTTTTAATTAAAATTTTTGGATTTTTATTATAATATTTTGTTATATAACTATTAAACTTTGCTCCGTTGTAAAGAGCATGTCTAAAATCGCCCATTGTAAATGTTCCTAGTACTTTTTTATTAGAGTCCAAAACAATTAAAAAACTCTTTCTATTTCTATTCATTTTGCTTAAGCAATCTTTAATTGTACTTTTATTGGAAACTATAAATTTTTTCATATTATATAAAAATTAATGATTCAATTTTAAACATTATAATCCTTAAGAAAATATCTTTCTTTATTATTTAAAAACCATTTCATTGTTCTTTTTATTGCTTCTTCAAAATTATTTCTTTTTTCAAAATTTGGTTTCCAACCCAATAATTCTTTTGCCTTTTTATGAGAAGCGAGAAGTCTCTGAACTTCACTTGCTTTAGGTCTTAATCTAGATTTATCAATTTTTATACTTATTTTTTTATTTGAAATTTTAGATACAATTTTTACTATTTCTTTAATTTTATATTCTTTTCCTGAACCAAGATTTATTGTTTCTCCAATAATATTTTTTCTATTAAGTGCCAAAAGAAAACCATCTATTATATCGTCTATATAATTAAAATCTCGTTTTGTATTTATATTTCCAAGTTTTATGAATTTATTATTAGTGTTTAAAATTTGCGTAATGATAGTTGGTATAATGGCTCTCAAAGATTGTCTTGGTCCAAATGTGTTGAATGGTCTAATTATGACTACTGGTAAATTAAATGATTTGTAAAAAGAAAAAGCCATTTGATCAGCTGCAACTTTTGATGCAGCATATGGTGATTGAGCATTAAGTTTGTGGTTTTCAGTTATAGGCACATTTTTAGGAGTTCCATAAACTTCACTCGTTGATGTTTGAATAAATTTTTGTATTTTAAATTTTAATGAAGACTGTAATAAATTATGAGTTCCCGAAATGTTTGTATCAATGTACGACTGGGTTGCTTGGTATGAATATGGTATTCCAATTAATGCCGCTAAATTAAATACCTTTTTACAATCACTTAATGCTATATCTACATTTTTTTGATCTCTAATATCTCCAAAATGAATATCAATATATTTAAAATATTTTTTTTCTATATTTGAAAGCCATCCAATTGAATTAAATGAATTGTACTGAACAAAAGCTTTAACATTATATTTGTTTTTCACTAATCTTTCTACAAGGTGAGAGCCTATAAATCCTTCTGATCCAGTGACTAATATTTTTTTTTTCATTTTATTTTATACTACAACATCATGTTACGGGCAGATAATTTATTTTTTTACCATTACTTTTTAACCAATGTAACTTAAGAAATTTAATTAAAATATTATGATTATAAATCACATCTTTTAATAATGGCAAAGAACATTTTCCTCCATTAAAAATATCACTAATAATTTTTTTCATTATAATGCTTACGTGAGGCATGGTAATTTTAATTTTCATACCATCTGATCTAACCGCCTTTAAATCTTTTTCGCTTATTCTCCATTTCATGATTTTATTACCTATAAATATATCTTGTGTTTTGACATTATTTCCAGTTTTTAAAATTATTTTTGAATTATTTTTTAAAATTATATTTAGTGTGC
>CEUA01042398.1_pt1 | contig 10176 bp, 11 predicted proteins | sample 361541 | NCBI WGS metagenome assembly CEUA01 (sample SAMEA2623079, study PRJEB7988) | marine metagenome | isolation source: saline water (ENVO:00002010), including
CTTTTCATAAGGTCGTGTGCTACTGCAGTGGATATTACGAGTAGTAATCCTGCAGCAGTGGATAGCGCTGCAGCAAGGGCTCCAGCCGCAACTAGCGCAACAACCCAGTTAGGCAATCCAGCGATTTCAGGATTTGCTAGTACCATTATGTCGCGATTTACCTCTAGTTCGTTGGCTTCAGGGTCACCTAAATATTGAATACGCCCATCATTATTTTTGTCACTAAAACTAATTAGATTGGTGGCTTCCCATTTGGTAAACCATTCTGGAACTGAGGTGTACTCTACGTTGTTAACTGTATTAATGAGATTGGTTTTTGCAAAAGCGGCCACTGCGGGTGCGGTTGTGTACAAAATTGCAATAAAGATTAGGGCGTATCCAGCTGAGCGGCGTGCATCCCTAACATTAGGGACTGTAAAAAACCTTATAATTACATGAGGGAGCCCAGCAGTGCCAAACATGAGAGCTGCCGTAATAAAAAAAACATCTTGTGTTGATCGCTGACCCTCGGTGTAGGTTGCAAAACCAAGCTCTTCACTCATTCCATCTAGTCTATCTAGTAGATAGCCTCCTCCAAAACCTTCTGTTAATTCGGAACCAAATCCGATTTGAGGGATAGGGACTCCTGTCATAAGTATTGAAATAAAGATGGCCGGTACCATAAATGCAAAGATCAATACACAGTATTGGGCAACTTGTGTGTAAGTAATTCCCTTCATACCGCCCATTACTGCATAGAAAAAAACTATAGCCATGCCAATAACGACGCCAGTTGTTATATCTACCTCCAGAAATCTAGAAAATACTATACCAGCGCCTTGCATTTGGCCGCATACATATACAAATGAGATAGTTATTGCACAAAAAACTGCAATTAACCTTGCGGTTTTTGAATAATAACGATCGCCGATGAAATCTGGGACAGTAAATTTTCCAAATTTTCTAAGGTATGGAGCTAATAGTAATGCTAATAGAACGTAGCCGCCCGTCCAGCCCATTAAATAAAAAGTACCATCCCTACCCAGAAAAGAAATGAGTCCTGCCATAGAGATGAATGATGCTGCGGACATCCAATCGGCAGCTGTCGCCATGCCATTTGCCAGAGGCGGAACTCCGCTGCCTGCCACATAAAACTCACTAGTGGATCCTGCTCGAGACTTTATTGCTATACCGATATACAATCCAAAGGTTAAGAAGATAAAAATAAAAGTCCAAACTTGAACACTCATTTTGTATCCTCCTTTACACTAAATTCTTCAGAGTGTTTCTTTGACTTTGAGGAATCTAAGTTATATTTCGCATCAAGTTTATCCATAAAATAAATATAGATATATATGAGTGCGACAAAAACAAAGATAGATCCTTGCTGAGCAATCCAGAAGCCTAATTTAAATCCACCAAAACGGATATTGTCTAGTGCATCTACGAGTAATATTCCACAACCAAATGATATGAAGAACCATACTGAGAGTAATGTTATTACAATTTTTATATTTGATTTCCAATAGGACTGAGCATTGTTATCAGACATTAAAACCTCTTTTAAATTGGTTTTCACAGGAGACAACTAATAGCCAATTTTGCCATTAAGCGTATATCGCAGAATCTTATCATTTAATGGAGAAAGCGTATAGCGCTCTAAAATCAAGGGCTTCGGCTATACACGCATTAGCAAATATGGCTAATCTACTTTTAAATTATAAGTCTTCGTCTTTTTTCAGAGTACTTGATAGATAGGATTTGAGTTTATCTCTACCATTGTCTAGATTTTCCGAGCTTGCTTCTGATATTTTCTTTCTAAGGTGACGCAATTTCTTACGTTCTAAACTTCTATAGATTGCAATTGTTTCGTTAATGGCTGCGTCTCCCTCATTTATAATTTTTTCAACTAAACTTTCAATTAATGATGAATACTCTTGTTTTTTACTAATATTTGATTTTAGTAAAGAAATATTTTTTCGAATTTGATCGCCATTACAGTCTCTCATGATTTTCCCAATAAACTGTATTTGTCTTTTTCTTGCACCGTGAGCGTTAGGTAATTTTTGATATTCGTTGATCGCATTCCTTAGTTTCAAATCTAAGTCAAGATTGTCGAGTTCTTGAGGTTTGAACGAAGTTAGTTTAGCGCCTAAGTTTTGTAATTCTATGGCTTCTTTTTTTCTTTGTGTTTTGCTGGGTATATCTGTTGGTTTAGATTCTTTGCGCATTGTTTAAAATGTTTTAATTTACAGGTAAAAGATTTTTGCTAGACCTAAAAATGCAAAAAAGCCAATAGAATCGGTTACGGTAGTTAAAGCCACAGAACCTGCGAGCGCCGGGTCTATACTTATTCTTTTTAAGAAAAAGGGAAGGTAGGCGCCAGTGAGCCCGGCAGTTATTAGATTTATCATCATTGCCAACGCGATGATAGAACTGAGCCGCATGTCTTTGTACCAAAAGAAGACGATAACCGATACTAAAAAGGCCCAAATTACTCCATTTATAATGGCCACACCAAGCTCTCTAACAAGTAACCAGCGGCTATTTGTAGGGCTAATATGGCCCAACGCCATGCTTCGAATGACCAATGTTAGCGTTTGGGTGCCCGCCACTCCACCCATATTCGCAACTATAGGCATGAGAACTGCGAGGTAAACTACTTGATCTAATGTATCTTGAAATAGATAAATAACAAGAGAAGCCAAAACTGCTGTCATCAAATTTACGCCAAGCCATAACATTCGACGTTTTGCGGTCTTTAGTATAGGCGCAAAGGTGTCATCTTCCTCATCAAGTCCTGCCATACTCATCAGAGAATGTTCTGTTGTATCTCTAATTACGTCTACAACATCATCGATTGTAATTCGCCCTACGAGTTTATTTTCTGCATTCACTACTGGCGCGGAAACCCAATCATATTGTTCAAAAAGTTGGGCTACTTGAGTGGCTTCCATTTCCACCGGTATAGCTTCAATATCTTCTCGCATTATCTCAAGCACAAAAGTGTTTGGATCAGAAACGAGTATTTTCCGTAGAGGTAATATTCCTAATAACTCATCTTCTCGATTAACTACGAGAAGATTGTCAGTCATTTCTGGAAGGGATTTGTGGCGTCTCAGATAACGTAATACTAGTTCAACGGTATGATTTCTTCTTACTGTAATTGTATCTGTATTCATAAGCCCGCCAGCCGTGTCTTCATCATATGATAAGATGGACTCGAGACGTTGGCGGTCCTGTTGATCCATTGCTTGCAGAACTTCTTTAGTAATTTGTTGCGGTAGTTGTTGCAATATATCTGCTAGATCATCGGTTTCTAGGCCTTCTGTAATCTCTGTTACTTGTTTGGCATTTAATTCGCTTAATATATTATTTTGAAGATCTTCATTAAGGGACTGAATTATTTCACCTTCTAAATCTTTATCGATAAGTTGCCAAAGAATAGTTCTGGTTTTTGGAGGAGAGGACTCGAATAAATGTGCAACTCCCGCAGTGGGAAGTGTTTTTAGTATTTTTCGAGCTTGAGATAGTGAGCCGTTATCTATCGCTTGGTTTAATACCAGGATATTTTCTTTATGTGATTGCGATTTTTGGAACGAAGACATGTTTAAATAGTCCTCTACTAAAATGGCGATTAATTACGAATATGGTGGGTTAGAAACGCCTGGTAATTTGTGACAGTTTCTCGGTTCATTCAGCCGAACTAGTCTAACCTTATTTATGATTAAACAACAGCAGTAGCCAGCTTGGTTTCATGCATTTTTTTCACCGAAGCCGGAGCCGATTAGATTAAGAATTGAGTTCATCGCTTGTTCTTCATCGACTCCTTCGACTTCAATATTAAGAATTGTATCTTTAACTGCAGCTAGCATCATAAGCGCAAGGATACTTTTCCCATCTACCATTTTTTCATGTCCAATTTTAATACTTGAAGAATAGTTTGTGGCCATCTCTACCAATTTTGAAGCAGCTCTCGCATGCAGTCCGCTTTCGTTAATTATTCTTATTGAGAATTTTTTCATAAAATACTAATTATCAAATAGTGCTTTGATTCTTATCCATCTTATGCCAATAGAATTGAAGACCAAAGATCCTTGTTAGATTCTCTGCAATTTAGTTTTTAGTCATTAAAACTAATGGCAGCGTGATAAAGTTGCATGCTATCATGTGTTTGTCTTAATTTTTGGCAGAAAGCTGGGTTATCGAACAGCTGTGCTAGTCCTGCTAATGTTCTGACATGTTCATCTTTTTTCTCTTCAGGAACAATCAACACAAAAATTAGATCTACTGGGTTATCATCAATAGCATCATAATCAATTGGGCTATCTAAAGTTACAAGTGATCCAATAATTGTTTCACAATGCGGAACACGGCAGTGAGGTATTGCTATTCCGTTGCCTAGCCCTGTGCTGCCTAGATGTTCACGTGCCATCATTGAGTTAAAAACTTCTGTTTCATCAAGGTTTTCGAACAGATCTCCAAGTAATGCGCTAACTTTCGTTAAAAGTCGCTTCTTACTATATCCTTCTATTTTACAAAAACAACGTTCGGATGTAAGAATTCCCTCTAATTGCACTATTTCAACCCCTTAAAAATTTTTAAATAAGTATTCATCGGATATACAACTTTCTATAATTCATCCAACTAATCGCTTGCGTTCATTTGAAGGTGGTATTGCGAGAGATTCTCGATACTTAGCGATAGTCCGGCGGGCCACATTTATTCCTTTTTCCTCTAAAAGAGCAGTAATCTTGCTATCACTAAGTGGCTTGCGTGTATTTTCAGATGCAATAATTTTCTTAATGATTGCTCTTATAGCTGTAGATGAACATTCACCTCCGCCTTTTGTTGATACATGGCTGGAAAAAAAATATTTTAATTCGTAGATGCCTCGAGGTGTATGCATATATTTTTGTGTTGTTACGCGAGAAATTGTTGATTCATGCATGCTTACAGATTCCGCGATTTTTTGGAGAACCAGTGGTTTCATAGCCTCGTCTCCATGCTCTAGAAATTCTTCTTGATGCTCTACTATACGAGAGGCTACCTTCAATAAAGTTTCATTGCGGCTCTGAAGACTTTTTATAAACCAGCGAGCTTCTTGTAAATTATTTTTAAGATAATCACTATCTTCGCTAGAGGACTTCTTCTTTATTAAGGAAGCATTATCATCATTTATTCGAATCTTTGGCGTGGTATCTGGGTTAAGCTCGACCCTCCATTTTCCAGATTCGAGTTGCTTTGTAACAATTACATCTGGCACTACATAAGCAGTTGATGGTGGAGATATATTCGCTCCCGGCCTGGGATCAAGGCTTTCAATTATTGCTACTATTTCTTTTAATTCGCTCTCTTCAAGTTTAGTTTTTCGCATTAATTGAGTATAGTCTTTTTTCCCAAGAAGATTTATATGATTTTTGACAATGTATTTTGCTTCGTTAATGTACTTGCTTTGGTCTGGATTTTCATATTGATTAAGTTGAATTAAAAGACATTCTGTAAGGTCTCGATATCCCACACCGACTGGATCGAACCGCTGAACTCTATGGAGCACGGCAATTACTTCATCTAGCTCAGTTTCGAGTTCACTGTCTAAGCCAACGTGAATAGATTCGATATCAGTAGTTAGTGCGCCGTTTGGATCGATAGCATCTATGATTGTAAGTGCAATTGATTGGTCTTTCTCGGACATAGGGGTTAGATTTAATTGCCATAATAGGTGGTCTTGTAAAGTTTCTATTACTGTACTTCTAGATTCATAGTCACTCGAATCAATGTTGTAAGAGGCCTTGGATGTGTAGGTATCCGGATACACATCATCCCAGTTACTGTCTACTGACAGCTCGTTAGGTATCTGTTCTTCCCAACTAGAGCTGTCCTCATTTGTTGATTGTCCTTCGTGAGGAATTATATTTTCCTGAGTTCCTAGTTTTTCAATAGAAGGAGTACTGATATCTTCATTTGAAATTTGCTCATCTTCATCGGAATTTTCAATGAGCTCAAGCATTGGGTTTGATTCTAGAGCTTGATGAATTTCTTGTTGCAGGTCTAATGTAGAAAGCTGAAGTAGCCGAATCGCTTGCTGCAATTGCGGTGTCATTGTTAGTTGTTGACCAATCTTTAATTGCAGCGAAAGTTTCATTGAAATTGCTTATTATTTTATAACATCAGAATTATGTAAAAGTGACCGGCGATAGTGTCTCTCCACTTAGATAGACCTTATTAATCATTTTCCTAGGGGAGTTAGTATAGCAAAATCCACGCCTAGAGTGCATAGCCGAAAGTAATGGGGTTAAAAAATTTTAGAAATGATTGTTCAGAGGGCAGTTTAGGTTCAGATTCTGAACTGTTCTCCTAAGTATACTTCTCGAACTTTTGCATTACTTAATATGTTATCTGCTGTTCCTTTTGCGATGATTTTTCCTTCACTGACAATGTAAGCTTTTTCACAAATATCGAGAGTTTCTCTAACATTATGATCTGTTAGGAGAACCCCAACATTTCGTGATTTTAGCTGCTTTATTATCTGTTTAATATCGCTTACTGAAATAGGATCCACACCAGCAAAAGGCTCATCTAAAAGTATAAATTTAGGATCTGTAGCTAATGCACGTGCTATTTCCGTTCGTCTTCTCTCTCCTCCTGAAAGGCTCATACCATTAATATTTCTGATTTCTCGAATGTTAAATTCATCTAATAAGGTTTCTAGTTTTTCTCGCTTTTGAGAATCGGAAAGATCATACCTTGTTTCCAATATTGCTAGAATATTATCTTCTACTGAAAGTTTCCTAAAAATGGAGGAATCTTGCGGCAAATAGGATAAGCCGTAATTGGCGCGCTTATGTATAGGGAGATCCACTAGCAAATTTTCATTTAAAATAATTTGGCCGGAATCGGCATGAACTAATCCGACTATCATGTAGAAGCAAGTGGTTTTGCCGGCGCCGTTTGGGCCTAGAAGACCAACTATTTCACCTTGCTTGATTTCGATCGAGATATCCTGCACAACCTGCCGGCCTTTATAGCTTTTTGCAAGATTTACGACTTTTAACATGTTATTAATCAGCTTTTGAGCTTAGTGCGCCCTGGCAAGGCCCCACAGCTTCTCTTATTAGATCTTGGTCTACTATGTAAATGATAGAGTTACAGCTGACCGTTGAGTCTGGTGATTCGATGTTTGCACTCCCCTGTAATTCAAGAACTGTCTCATCCAAATCGTTTGTATAGAAAATTAGAGTCTTACTCGAGCCACTAACAATTTGTCCATTTTCATTTAATTGTTGTTGATAATTTACCGGTTCGCCGTGAACGGTTACTTTTCTCAGTTCATTAGTTGAGGCAATATATTCGAATATTGCTCGGTCGCCTAGTATTTCTAACGAACCCTGAGTAACGACCACATTTCTATCCATTTCTAATACGCGAAAATCTCCCATTATGGTCATTGTAGAACCACCATCTGAGCTCCAAATAACTTGTTTGCTTTTGTCTGATTCTAGAGCGTTAAGCGGATTAAGAATTATTAGGGGGCTTGAAGCCAACAGAAGCATGAATCTAATTAGGGGTCTTTTCATAAGAACCTCGAATTTTATAATGAAAAATAATTTCATCTGTCTTTAAGTTAGCAAACATTCCTAGAGATGACTGTTGTAGGGTTGGAGCTATAAATTGCACTTGTTGATCAGTTTCTAATATTTCGTTATTAGGATCTACCTTCAAATATTCAGTTGATATTTTGGTTCTATTCCCATAGTCATCTATGCCGAATATTTCTACATCCCCTGATAGTTCTAAAATTCTCTGTCTATATTGGTTGTTCGGCAAAATCCTACCGCTATTCGCTACGATATTCCAATATGACTCTCCATTTTGATACAGCTTAATGAAAGGCTCTTCTATCTCTATCAGTTCGTCATCAAATTGGATTTGTGTCTTTGCATACAGTGTATAGTCTACAGAACCATCATTATCATAGAGAATGGTATTTATACCTTCCGAATATGTTTCGAAGTCAAGGTTAGTAATTGGAAGGTTTTGGTCCTTTTCTAATAGGGAAGATAAGTCTTCATAAGAAGAGATCACAATAAATAACAATATTGCGATTAGACTAGGAATTAATGTCAATGTTAATTTCTGCATATGGGCTCTTAGAATATACTGTAGCGAGCTTATCACGAAAGCGGCGTATTATAAGAATCTGATCTTATTGTTTTTATGGCTATATTTCTTATTCTATTTGATACCCAAAGTATAGAGCAGGATGAAAAAAAGAGGTTCACGCTTAAGGCAGTTTTTTGAGTTAGCTGTAGAAGGAATCATATTTATTTTGCGCTTTTAAAATAAAATCGCTAATTTCGCGTACAGCTCCTAGGCCTCCTTCGGCGGTAGTTATCGCATGTGCTGCAGATTTAATTTCAGGATGTCCATTTGGTACCGAGAAACTCAAACCTACAGTTTTGATTGGAGCTAAATCTGGAAGATCATCTCCAGCATAAGCCACCTCTTTAGTTGTATAAACCTGATCCTCAAGAATTTCATTAAGTGCGGTTAACTTATCCTCTCGGCCTTGGCGTAGTATGTTTATGCCAAGATCAGAAGCTCTTTTCTCTAGAATAGTTGAAGACCTTCCTGTAATTATAGCCACTTCAATTGCTGATCTTTGTAGCATTTTAATTCCATGCCCATCTAAAGTATGAAAGGTTTTTAGTTCTTCGCCATTATTTGAGAAATAGAGGCGGCCGTCTGTCAACACCCCATCGACATCGAGCACAAGTAAATTGATTTTCGATGCGTTATTAAAAACTACTGACTCATTTAAGTTAAATTTCATTTAAGGCCGCTAGATGACATTGGCCTGAAGAAGATCATGCATTTTTAATATTCCCTCTATATTACCTTTTTTATCTTCAACTATGAGTACATAGATGTTTTCGTTTTGCATTAAAAGCGCCGCTTCTGCAGCCAAAGAATTGCTTGAAATACATTTGTAATTTAATGACATTGTTGTGTCAATCAAGATCGATTGAATGTCTAATCTAGCATCCAGTATGCGGCGCAGGTCGCCATCGGTAAAGACGCCTTTCACGACCCCTGAATCATCAACTACAGTGGTTAATCCAAATCCTTTTGAGCTCATCTCTATTAAGGCATTAGCTAAGGTAGTGCCGGTTTTTACCATAGGGATTTCATCTCCCCTGCGCATTATATCTTTAACTTTCACTAACAGTCTTCTTCCTAAATTGCCGCCAGGATGCGAAGAAGCAAAATCCTCTCGAGTAAATCCTCGTGCTTCTAATAGAGCCATGGCAAGAGCATCCCCCATTACTAAGGCTGTTGTAGTACTCGAGGTAGGGGCTAACCCTAAAGGACACGCTTCCTCATTAACATGGGCATCCAGATTTGCTGTTGCCGCGCTTCCTAATTCTGAGTGTTTGTCTCCGGTTAAGCTAATAAGCGGTATATTTCTGCGCTTCAGTATGGGGAGCAGGGTGGTTATTTCTTCTGTATTTCCAGAATTGGAAATAGCAAGTACGATATCGTTATTGGTTATCATGCCGATGTCACCGTGGCCTGCCTCGCCTGGATGTAAATACATAGATGGGGTGCCGGTGCTAGCAAGAGTAGCCGCTATTTTTTTACCTATATGTCCGGATTTTCCCATTCCCGTAACAATGACCCTTCCAGAGCATTGTAATATTAGCCTGCAGGCTTGGTGAAATTCGTCGCCTATTCTTTTAGTCAGCGAATTTATTGCGTCTCTTTCAATTTCAATAGTCCGAATTGCGTTCGCAATAATTGAAGATTTTAAAGTCATATAAGGTATAACCAATTGATTGGATTAAACTATCCCCGAACCCCTAGCATCATAAACGTAAACCAACTGCAGTAAATTAACAAGAAAATCACTCCATATAGACGACCGATTTGCTGCTTTCTTCGATAGCACCGATAACAAATGAAACAAAGAAGGACGGTTAGTAATAACACTGTGGAGAAGTCGCGATAGAATAGACTAGGTTCTATAGCCCCGGGGGCTAGTAGGCCCGGAAAAGGGAGAACTACCAAAAAATTCAGAATATTTGAACCAAATATATTTCCTATTGCCAGATCATCATGCCCTCGCATTACTGAAACAACCGCAGCAGCCAGCTCCGGTAAACTGGTTCCAAGCGCGACAATTGTCAGTCCAATGAT
>CEUA01025695.1_pt1 | contig 10174 bp, 9 predicted proteins | sample 361541 | NCBI WGS metagenome assembly CEUA01 (sample SAMEA2623079, study PRJEB7988) | marine metagenome | isolation source: saline water (ENVO:00002010), including
GGGTTTCCACCTGGAGGGGGTCCACCTGGGTTTCCACCTGGAGGTGGGTTTTGTCCGCTAGCTGGAGGATTCTGTTGTGCAAATATCATAGATAGCACAAATACTCCAACTAACATTGTTTTAATTAACTTCATTTCATCCTCCTTACAGACAAGTAATAGTTAATATTTCAAAGTTCATTTTTGTCATAAATCAATAAGCAATATATTATATATCTTGATAAACGACTGTGATAAAAATCACATAAATTCTATCGAGTTTTCATTAACCTGCCAATTTCAGCAGTGCCTCGGTTAAATTCTTGCCCAAATGCTGCATAATATAGATTAACTTCATAAAAAAGTCTAGCTGCATCTCTATCCACAACAAAATTTGTTGTCTCAAGCACATCTCGTGATGGGAATAAAATTTCAATACCAGGTTTAAAATATTTTAATGTTAAATCAAGATCTGGATTCATTTGTAATAATTTTTTTAGAATGAGTACTTCATATAGACGTTTTTCGTACTTGGGAATTTGTGGAGATATTAATATCGTAAATTGATCCTCTGCTGGCACAGAACCTATTTTATTAAATTTTATTAATTCGTTTTTGTATGAATCTTTAAGTGAAATATAATTCACCGTTGCAGTTGGCTGAACAAATGGCTTGTCAAGAGTAGCCTTACCGGTAACGGAATAGGTTAATTTCATCGCTCTATTTGATGGGATATTATTAATGGCACCCGCTAGCATTTCAACTTCAAAACCAGCAGGATCCTTTTCCGATGAGGCAAAATAGATTATACTTCCAGGGTTGACATAATCCACATAGTTCATCTTTGAGATGATATCTAATAACATCTTCTTTACTAGAACAGACTCTCCGGGTATTTTCCCTTCCAGGATGGATTGATAAGGTTCTTTTTGCGCAAGCGTTTTATCTTTATCTGCACGCTTATATACCTCTTGAACAATATCTTGATACACAGGACTTTCATCAATAAAGCTTAGATCAAAAATATCCCCTTGTCTAACGCGATAGGAATTTGGAAAAGATTTATTATTATCTTGATCAAATAATGGTGAATCTTGAGGGATCACCCTACTGACTTGATCTGCCGACTCTCTAATGATGTGGGGAGTGATCACCACAATTACTTCTCTTCTTACTTTTTTGGTCCCACTAACACTAAAGAGATTCTTAATAAATGGTAATTGCCCTAAAAGCGGAACGCCTCCCTCATTATCCGATGATTTTTCATTGATGAGTCCACCAATGATAAATGGTGTATTATTTGCGACGCGCACAAATGATTGAACTTTTCTATTATTAATAATCGGGGCTGATTCTACATCTCCTCCGCCGGTTGCGCCAATACGCTCTTCGGTTTCACTTATAATGGTTTCAACCTGAATCGTAACACTGCTACCATCTTCACTAATGCGAGGTCGAACATTCAAAACAATTCCAACCGGAATATAGTCCACCGATCTAGTTGAAGTATTGTCAAATGTAGTCGTTCTAACAATAGGTATTTGCTGCCCTACTTGAATTCGCGTTTGCCTACCATCAAGAACCAAAGCAGAGGGTTTGGACTTAATCGTTGCTAATTTTTTACTGACTAATGCATCGATATTTGCTCTAAAGTTTGCACCACTCCCTAATAATGTTCTATCCAGCACAACAGTGAACGGTGAAATAGAACCCCCTTGAGGAGGGGGAAAATCAGCTGTAAAGCCAGAGCCCGCACCTGAAAAATCAACCCCGAGCTCACTAAGGTCATCTCTATTCAATTCAATAACAAGGGCTTCAATAGCAACTTGACTGGCAGGAACATCAATTTTATTTGCCAATAAATCCAATAGCTGGGCAAGAGGCCTCATATCGCTTGATTTATATCCAACTAAAAGGCGCTGCATAGGTTCACCGCTAGTAGTATTGTTTAATGCCACACCTCCAAGATCCACGCCTAAAGCGGATTTTTTAGTGGATGACTTAGATGCGCTTTTTGAAACAAGAGAAATAGTTTGTGTATCTGGTATTTTAATAACAACCGGCAATATACCTGGACTATTCAGATTATCCACTTTATTGGAAAATATTGGTTCAAAATTATTTTCACCTGAAATCTCACCTTTGCCTGCCTTGTACTCCACGACAGTATAGCCCATCGTCTTCAAAATAGCTAATGCGCGATCAGTTTGGATATAGCTAAGCTTTACCACTTCGTAGTCTAAGTCTCTCAATGCATTAGGATTTTTGCTCGACGGAGCCCTGGTAGCTGAAGAAGGTGGCCTAACAGGAGGTCTTCTTGAAGAAGACGGTGGTCGTTGCTGAGCAACAGACAAAGTAAAAAGGGAAATTAGAAATAATATTTTTTTCATGATTTTTAAGGGGTTGCAACCAGTTTAATTGGTAAAGTAAGATTCATTCCATCGAATATCGCTGAAATATGACCCGAGTCTTTTAAGGGAAGAGAAGGAATAAAAAAAGCCAATCCTTCCCAAACCGCATTTGCAGAATCAGCAACAGATATATTAAAATAACCAGCATAATACTGCGAACCATCAAAGTACAGCGGTGAATGCATATCAAGATCTCCTCCAACGGTATTCACCTTACAAAACATGTTTGCATCTACCGTTAATGAGTCTTTATGAACTAAACGTTTAATAGAGGTAATGAGTTTTGTACTACTATTGGAGTATACAATATCAGGGTCTATCTTTAAAGATAATTCAAATCTGCCATTGCTTGTTTTTATTTCTTTTTCAGTAACTAGTAAATTATTTTTATCATCACAGGACATAAAAATAACTAAAGCCATAATAATTATGGCTTTGATGCCCAACAAGGGTTTCGTTAAAAAATTGCTATTATCTCTAATTAACTGCATAATATATATTATTACCTCAGAAAGGGTATACCTTAATTGTAAACTTATTATGGTGATAAAGTAAACACTTTCTTAAAGAGATTTCAATAATAAATATTAATCTATAATTAAAATCCTGGAAGCTTGTCATTCTATAGAATCGCAAATAAATTTATACTAATAATATTGAATGATTATTAAGAAAATCCACATACATTAAATAATGGCTACAGATAAGAAACCAATAAAAAAATCTTCTTCAAAAAAAACACCCTCAAAGAAAAGGCCACCTAAAAAAACTTCGGTTAAAAAACCCGCGGTAAAATCTACTCGGTTAAAAAATAATAAAGAAGGCCAATTAATTTATTCACTAAACTCTCAGAATAAAATGACAATAGATAGATTACAAAGATGGACAAAGTTTGTTGGGATAATGAATATTATTACCGGCATCATTTATTGCTTAACAATTCTTATTTTTTCAATTCCAACCGTCATCATGGGGATAATTACTATTTTAATGGGAAGTAAGCTAACAATTGCAGCAAATCATTTGAGTTTTGCACTTGAGCATAACGACAACAAAAGTTTTGAAATTGCGCTTGATCAGCTCCATCGGTATTTTTTAATTAACGGCGCTTTATTCATTGTGACATTGATATTTATTTTAATGCTTATTGTATTGGGCAGTCTTTTTGCGAGTATATTTATTCAATTTTTTAATGATAGTGGTTTTAATTACTCGATCAGCTTAATAAATAATTTGGGATTCCTATTACGTTGAAATTTCTTAAAAAAATAATCAAAATTAAACCAGGGGAAGGGAAAATGGTGCTTACCTATTTTTTCTTCTCTTTCTTTACTATTGCCATGGGGCTAACAGCTAAAACTGCAAAAGATGCATATTTCTTAAGCAGATTTGAAAAATCGATTTTACCATTAATGTTCCTAGCGGTTGCGATAGCAATTGCACCTATTTTAGGCGGGTACACAAAACTGGCAAAAAAGCTCGCTCCAAAAGTGATGTTTATTATAACCACAAGTATCTTTGGTGCTTCATTTATACTATCCCAGCATATGATTGAAGGATGGGTTATCCCCGTTGTATATATATGGGTTGAAATAGTTGTCGCAATTGCATTGATACAATATTGGGGATTTGCAGCTGAGTCGTTTCAGCCGCAACAAGCAAAACGATTATTTGGTATCATTGCTGGTGGCGGTTCGTTTGCCGTAATGCTTATTGGAATGAATCTAAGGCCGTTCGTTAACGCGTTTGGAACCGATGAATTGCTCTACTTAGCAACAGGTTTTATGGGCCTATCATTTATTTTTGGACTATTGAGCATGGACTATATGAAAAAAGAGGTGTCTCAAAAAGCCCCAGTTAAAATAAATCAGGCCAAAACAAAAAAGCCCAAAGATCCATTTTTACTAGGCATTATGGGGATTGTTGCATTATCAGGAATCGTGACTGTTCTTGTGGACTATCAATTTAAAATGATCGCAAGCGATACATTCCCAGATGAAAGCAAACTGGTTGCATTTTTTGGTCTATTTTATTCTATATCGGGTGCATGTTCAATCGTAATGCAGTTTTTTGTTACTGGACCAGTTTTGTCTCGGTTTGGCATTTTAATTGGCTTGATGGTTTTGCCCTTCTTTTTAATCTTAGGTTCCGTTGCTTTTATTGTTGTGCCAGTATTAATAAGTGCAACGATTGGTAAATTTTCTGACCAAACATTTAAATTCACTATTTTTGGCTCCTCTATGGAGCTACTTTGGCTTCCTGTTCCCGCAGATACTCGAAGAACTTTAAAGCCTCAGGTTAGCGGCACAATAAAATCTATAGCGGAAGGATTTGGTGGCGTAACAACGTTCCTTCTGGCAAAATTTGTTGCGCTACAAACACTAAGCTTTGTTTCTCTAGGCGCAATTTTTCTATGGATCCTCACATCATTCAGGGTTAAAAATGGATATGTAAAGCAACTTGAAAATGCCATTTCAAAGCGTCAAATAGATTTTGAAGAGCTCAATGTCGATGTTCAAGATGCGGCAATGGTAAAAACTATTGAGGATACTCTTTCTTCAAATAATGAAATGAAACAGCTATTTGCATTTGAAATTGTTGAAGGTTTACCGCTTCACTCTTGGAAAGACACAATCTCTGATCTGTTTAATAATGGAAGTTCAGATGTTCGAAAGCGCATCTTGGATCTTGCCTGGGATGAGGAAGAAATTATTTCTAATGATAATTTAATTGGGGCAATTCATAAAAATGATGAGGTATCAGCTAAAGCTATTGTTGTTTCTGGAAAAAGAAAGCTTTCTGAAATTCAAAATCAACTTGAAGACTTGCTTGAAAGCGAATCAAAAGAACAGCAAAGCGCTGCTGCGGCTGCAATTATTGATATTGATGCCGGTTCAATAGAAAAAGCAGTTAGAATTTTAAACAATGCACTTGAAAGCGATGACGAGCAAACCAAAGCCAATGCTTTGAAACGACTTGAGCATAATGAAAATATTCTCCCCGAATCAAAACTAATAGAATTTTTAGAAGATGAAAGCACCTATGCTTGCAATGTTGCATTACAAATCGCTGAAAAAAGAAAAGGAGAAAACCTTATTCCAGCGATAATTTCAAATCTCAGTAATATTAAAACGTCAATTCAGGCGCGTCAAACACTCAAAGTATTTTCAGATGATTTAGTCGCTAATAATTTTAGTGAACTGCTATCAAAAGAAGAATTAAGTCGAAGCTTAAAATTGGGGATCATAAAAACCTTGAGAGATTATCCTTCGGTTGATTTGCTGATGAATCAGCTGCATCACGCTGATCAAGATATTTATAATGAGGTGGTGGACTCGCTATTGGTATGCGCTAGGGTAGAAAGCCTCAATGAAAAACAGTTAAATATTATTTCTTCAGAAATTCAAAGAATTGCAAAAAAATTGTATGCCATGAATGAATCCAAAAAGCTACTCCCAGATGATGATAAACAAATGCTGATGATTGATCACTTTAATAATGAAATTCAAAATACACTGCCTTCCCTTTTAAAGCTTGGAGTAATGAGTAAACCTAACACCCCTATTGAAACCTATATTCAAATTATTAAATCTGGAGACCCTGCAAAACTTCCATTCTTGTTAGAATTTTTTGAAAATATTTTTGATAATGACCAACGAAATATCATTAATCCATTGATTGAAGAAATTCCAATTAAAGAAAGAAGCGAAATTGGAAATAATCATTTTAAAAATCTTCCTTCAAAAATTGATGATGAACTTTTATCATTTCTTCACTCCCCAAATAAATGGGAATCCATCATTTCATTGGATTATCTAATCAATGCAGAAAAAAAAGATTTGATAGCTGCCTTAGATTGGGACAAGGTGCCCAACTCTGCCGGTAACTGCGAACTTGTCCAAAGGCTATCAGAAAAAAATAATTTGAATATTGAGGACATTCCTTTAGAACGTTTTAAATTAGAGCACTATGAGTTGGGCATGTATTCAACATTAGAGAAGACTATTATTCTAAAATCTGTTGATTTATTTAAATCAATCCCCGCTGAGAACCTATCAAGAGTAGCGCAAATAACAGAAGAGGTTCGCTGCGATGAAGGCGATTCCATTATCGCTGAAGGTGAATACGGGGACTCCCTATTTATTGTAGTAAATGGGAATGTAAAAATTCATAAAGGCGAAAAAGAAATTACCAGAATGGGCGAAGGAAGCTGCATTGGGGATATGGCCTTATTAGATGGGGAGCCGCGCTCAGCTGATGTTACTGCAGTAGAGGAGACTACTCTTTTTAAAATCGAACAGGAAGGTTTTTATGAAGTAATGGGAAGTCACGGCGATATAATGGAAGCAATTATTAAAAATCTTTCTGGACGTGTTCGCAATATGAATGAGCAACTCTACAGCAAATAATAGATAACTAATTAATTTGTTTTTTGATCTGTTCTTGGGTTTTCTCTTGAACTTTTTTGACAGTATTCTCTTTTAATTTTTCACCAGTTTCGATTATCCTATTTTTCAATTCATCTTGGGTTAGCTCTTGACCGCTCCAAATTGTATACGCAGTCCACAAAATAAAAATGGAACCAGCAACTAAGGCAATTTTTAGAAGCTTCTTGGCAACACTAAATAAGATAATTACAGAAAAAACAACAGCAATAATTAAATAGGTAGGGTTATTAGATAATAGATCAAAAAAATTATTCATGTGATTTTTCTTTTAATTTCTTCTTTTTCATATTCATGCGACCAGATTTCTTTTCATATTCCTCAATCATTTCAATGATACGGGGATCATCGGGCATTTCAAATTTCATTGTATCTAACCGTCCGCTTTTCTCAACTACTTTCCCTTTATTCATTTTGATTTCTACAACACCAATATAATATCCTGATTTACCAGCTTGAACAATTAAGGCGCCATTTACCTCTTCGGGGGATTCGATAGCGGATTGGCTATGCGCCCCAATAATTAAATCAAGACCATCAATTTTTTTAGCAATTGATAAATCAAGGTCATAACCTTGATGGGTCATTAAAATAAATATATCAGCTTTTTTGGAAAGCTTCTTCATTTCATCTTTTACAGCTTTCACGGGATCAGATAGACGGATTCTATTTTTGATTTCATCGGGATAGTATTTTATTGAATAGGAATCAACAATCCCCATCACAGCAATTCTCAAGCCTTTTCTTCTAATTATTTTAGATGTAAAAACATCAGATCGGTCAATATTAGTACCAACCAATGTTGCGCCAAGCTGACCTCGTAGTCTATTTAGAGTACGGGCATCCATCACTAACTCTTGATCGCCATATAAAAGTGCATCATAGGGCAATAGTCCATAGGCCTCAGCAACTAAACTATCTTTAAGAGATTGCTGAGACATCGTCACAAAATCACCGGCATCTAAAAGAACTGTATTAGGATTTTCTTTGATAAAGTCATTTACAAAAATTGACCTTTTTTCAATGGAGCCAAATGGGTTATCAGGGCAATAACAATTCTCTAAAGCTCCATTAGTATTATTTGTGTGTAATACATAAAGGGATTTCTTTTGAGCTGCCAGGTTTGAGACAAAGCAAACTGTAAGAAAAAAAATGATAAGTTTATTTAGTTTTAAGTATGCCATACGGTCTAAAATTGAGGGTAATGAAATCTTTAATCAACATATTTTTATTAACAACTTCATTGTTTGGTCAGTATCCTGCAGATTCACTTTTTCATGATAGTGATAATAATCTTCTGCAAAAAATGTTCCTCTATCCTATAACGAAATGGCAACGCCTATCCTATAATTCAGATATAATTGGGTGTCAGTATTTTCCTAATTGCTCACTGTATGGAGCAAAAGCAATTCACTCAAAAGGTGCTCTTTTTGGATCAATAATAACTTATGATAGAATTATTAGATGTAATGAAGGTGCGCATTTCAATCACAATGCAATGGGAGGATTTTATTACTCAGATGGCAGATTAGTTGATCCTGTCGACTATTATCCTTCAAGCTCAAATAATAAATCGCCAATGCTTGCAGCTAGTCTTTCTGCTGTAGTTCCCGGATCCGGAAGGGTGTATGCCGGGCGATTAATTATGGATGGTATCTATGGTTTTTTATTCTCTGCGATGACATTTCAGCTCGCACAAAATAGTATCAAAAAAGAAAGTGTCTTTTCTCCCCTATTTATTGGAATTGCCTTGGTAGCCTATGGAGGAGAAATATATGGCGCCCATAGAACGGCAAAATTCTACCAACGCAATAAAAAATCTCAAGAATAAGAAATTAACAATGGGGGCTTGGTTTTCAATCTATGACAAGAATAAATATTATATTACCATCGGAGCTTTTCGATCAGCATTTAATTGCTGAGTACAGAGAAATTTTTATGATTGCAGGTTCTCTTCGCAGAACCCTTACTAGCAAAGTGGGATATAAAGAATCTAAAGTTCCAAAAAGCTATACCTTAAATAAGGGGCATGTATATTTTTTTTATAATAAGGGCTTATACCTACATAAAAGGTATGACGCTATTATTGCTGAAATGCATAGTAGAGGTTTCAATACTGATTCAGCAAGAAAATTTCCTTCAAAAATTTTTATCGAAAATAGCTTATATAATGACTGGGTCCCCCAACAAAATGATTTCAAAATCATTAGAGAGAGAATTGAGCAAAAAATAGCATTAAAACCCGAGTGGTATAGAAAAACTCAATGATTGAGCCACTGAGCGGAGTCGAACCGCTGACCTACGCATTACGAATGCAAGGTTTGCAATAGCTATCTTCAAATATACCTATACTTATTTTCTCCCTCAAATTTTTATAACACTATTATAACACTTATTAGTTTTGAATATGCTTTGGGTTACGATTTATTGAATTATAAGTAATTATACAATCCTGATTTGATTAACTCCTTATTTTTATATCTCTCTTTATTTTTATAAAGAGATATAAAAATAAGGAGAAATCTCATGAAACATATTGTATTACTCGGTGATTCTATCTTTGATAATAGCTCGTATGTAAATCCTGGTGAACTTGACGTTCCGAATCAATTAAGGTCATTAGTCAGTCATCGATCTAGCGTTACAAACCTAGCTGTTGATGGTCATAAGATTGGGCATGTTAAAAATCAATTGGATAACCTACCTCCTAGCGCTACAAACCTATTTGTAAGCGTAGGTGGAAATGATGGGTTGGGGCATTTATCTATTTTTAATTCACATGTCAATACTGTTGGGGAAGCTCTCCAGCAGATGTATCGTATTGGAAATAATTTCAAAAAGAGATACTCTGAAATGGTGGATCTAGTATTGTCCTATAATATCCCAACTGCCTTTTGTTCAATTTATTATCCCAGGTTTGATGCAAGGTCGCTTAATAGAGTCCAGCATTATATGACAGCAATACAAAACGGAAGAGAAATCCAGGAAATGGCAATGGCAGCTGAAACTATATTTAACGATATAATTACCTACGAAATATTTAGAAGAAAAATACCGCTTATAGATTTAAGAGTACTATGTGATGATGATGAGGACTTTGCTAATCCTATTGAACCTTCATGTATTGGAGGTATGAAGATCGCAAGAACTATAAGTCTTATTGCTGATACATTTGAAACTAAAAGGCATTATCAAGAGGTTTATGTATGAGTTAAATATTAATTGAATGAGTTAATTAGCAAGACGTATTATTAAAAGAAGGCTAGTTATGGATTAGAATGATTCTGATATTTATACAATAATGACTTTGGAGAAAATAAATGATTATTGAGAAATTAAT
>CEUA01010425.1_pt1 | contig 10159 bp, 3 predicted proteins | sample 361541 | NCBI WGS metagenome assembly CEUA01 (sample SAMEA2623079, study PRJEB7988) | marine metagenome | isolation source: saline water (ENVO:00002010), including
CATCTGAAAAACCAGTTATTGAGGTTCGTTATATTGCACAATCTCCATCAAATATAACATTTCTAAATGGCGGCATCTATGACCCTTTAGAAAATGAAAATTATGATCCAAATAATACCAGGCTTCCAATGCCTAAGATATCTGATGTTGATAAACCAAAAATAATTTCCCGATCTGAATGGGGAGCACGTAATCCTAAATATGATTATTCCAATCACCCGTATTTCAATAAAATGACGTTACATCATGCAGCTGGGTGGGGAGCTAAGACTTTAGATGAAGGCAAAGCTGCAGTAAAGTCTATTCAGGAATTTCATCAGGATGGAAGAGGATGGAGTGATATCGGGTATCATTTTTTAGTAGACATGGCCGGTAATATTTATCAAGGAAGACCAGAGACAGTTTTAGGTGCACATGTTGGAGGCGCTAATACAGGAAACATAGGTGTCTGTATTTTGGGTTGCTATCATCCTCCGGAAACCAGTATTCCATGTAATGATGAAATGAGCTACGATTCAGAGAAATCCTTAATACAGCTTTATGCATGGATTTCTGATACATATGGTGTTGAGCCTAAAGTGCTAAAAGGGCATAGGGACTATTTTGGAAATACATCATGTCCGGGGAATAATGTATGGTCAATGCTTCCTCAGCTTAGATCGGAGATAGCACTTTTTATTCTGTATGGATTCCAGCCAACGCGATATGCATTATTTCAAAATTACCCCAATCCGTTTAACGCTTCCACGACCCTTCATTACGATGTCCCTGAACCAAGCGATGTAAAGATTACTATTTATGACATACTTGGCAAAGAGATCATAACCATTGTAGATGAATTTCAATATTATGGGTATAAGAAAATTATTTGGGATGGTAAAAATAGAAACGGAAAGATTGTCTCACCCGGAGTGTATTTTTATAGAGCGCATCTAGGGGACTTGGTTGAGACAAAAAAGATGATTATGTTAAAATAAAAAAGGCCTGAAAAATCAGGCCTTTTTTATTTCATGAAATATCGATGAACTTATTTCAACAAGGTCATTTTCTTTACTTTTTGAAAATGATTCTCTGCTCTTAATTCATAAAAATATACTCCACTTGGAGCTTTTACTCCATTACGATCCATTCCATTCCAAATTGCTTTGTATGAACCCACTTCAACAAAGTCATTATGGATCTTAGCGATCTCTTGACCTGTAATGTTATAGATAGTGAGTGTTACTTCAGAAGCGATAGGAATTTGAAACTCTATGCTCGTAGTAGGGTTGAATGGATTTGGATAATTATTTGATAGCTTGAACTGATCAGGAATACCTGCTAGTTCTTCAACAGCTAATAATCCTGGTCTACCCGTATCAAAATTCCATGCATTGTATCGATTCGGATTAATTGATCCAAACTGCGAAGCGACAGTTGCGCTATTCGCATCGATATTTTCAATATGATTTAGTCCAAAACCAGATTCATTATCTTCAGCATTTACACCAAACTTGAATTCCATCCCAACATCAGTTGAGTTTTTCTGATATTTGAATTGCACTGTATAGACAGAATCTCCAGCAGTAGCATCACCATGTTTTCCATCATCATGCATTTTTGCTAAACTATCTGCGCGTAGACCTGCACCCCATGCACCACGTGCATTCCAGCCACCAATAGCGGGTCCATTCATCCATACACCCCAGTCAAATATCTTATCACGATCGCTGTAGTATAATGTCTTTGCGCCCTGAATTCCTATTAGCGAATCAGCATCATCACTTCCATAGGAAAGAAGTTGATAGTATATAGGTCTTAAATCAACCGTCCAGGTTACAAGTAAGCTATCAGTATCTGCTGCTGTAGCATCAAGTTTATTAGAATTTCTAAAGATCGGTAAACGACGACCATGTGTTTTTGATGGTACATAATCAACAACTGTAGCAGCAGCGCCACCAACCACAGGTGCCCACCTTCTTTCTTGAAGAGAAACATCTGCCCAGGTCGTGTCAAAATTAAAGAATGTCTCGCGCGACTCGGATCCGCCGGTTGAGCGATAGTATTGGTAATACATTCCTAATGCAGCATCAACGGGAAGACTGTCAGATGGTGCAATCGTTTTTTGATAGTCACCACCCACGCCAGCAATTAAAGTATCTACATACACTTTGTTAGCAGTTCTTCCATAGCCCCATTTCACGACCAATAGGTCTCCATCTTTCCAGCCATTGTTAGCAATAGCTTGACCAACATTGGTCTTAAAGGTTAGCGATGGAACTTTTGTAGACGCAGTGAAAGGAGACGGTGCATTATTATTATACCAAACCCATGGGACCGTTACATCGGGGCTTTCATTATCCATCATACTTCCATCAATAATAACTTTTCTATTTCCTCCATCAATGCCAACACCGGTTAAACCATCCTCATGTGTGCCACTCCAATCTCCCAAAGTAAATTTATAATTTAACGTGACTGGTCTTTCGCTATTTGCAGCACCTCTCCAATGGTAGGCCCAGTATCCATCCCCAATATCTGTCATGACAATGCCATGCGACCAATCATTACCACCGGTAACCTGTGACTCAAGATCCCCTGCCATATGAACCTTTTGTGTGTTGGGATCAAAATCAAAATTATTAGACATATTAACCACGAAGTAGACATCTATCGAATCTGCGTCATCTTCATACGGAGGGCTGTCGTTGTCAGGTCCGCGCCCAAGAAAATGATTTAATCCAATAACATATTTATCGCTCTCTTCCTGCTCGCCACCTTCCCAATATGCTCCAGTCGCAGTATGTGATTTTCCGTCTGCGCCAATCGTTAGATTTCTGTTATTACCCTTATAATCAGCGCCAGGCAGATCATTTTCCCAATAACCTGAGATGGTCCCATCAAGATTTGCGATATGCCCGCCAAACTTGTAATCATAGGATAGTCCTTTGTCAAGAGCAATCGTTAAAAACCAGACATCATTTTCTTGAAACATGCCAAATAAATCGACGTCCTCTTCTTCATCATCGACATTGCTAAAGTCTATAGAACTCCATGGTCTTAGATTGGTTCCTGCCCCCCAAGCTGGGTTAGCAATCACGCCAGTACCTTCACCCACAGATCCTCCGCGAAGGTCAACCATCATCTTACCTTTTCTTTGGGTCAGATTCTTAATATGGGAGGTATTAACAGCAATATCTACATAATGGTCACCGATATAGGCTTGAAGGTCATCAAAATAGAGCCCACCATGATCATCGTTGCTTTTTTGATAATAGCCAATGCCAATCTGCACATATTTTGTTCCAGCAGGAACTCTGTGTTCTGCATTTAACGCTATCCATTTGTCAGCAGGTCGATCCACATCCATATCCTCAGAGAAACTTCCTGCATAGCTTCCCCAGTTTGCATCAAAGGTTTTGATGAATAGAAATGCTCTATTTGCTCCGCGGATCCTATCTTCATTGTAGGTCATGGACATTCCATTAATAACTATTAATTTTCCTTCGGGAACATCTTCAAAGGTTTGAAATACACTGGATTCATTTTCTTGACCATTATACTGGCCCCAAAGCTTAAAGCCATGACTGCCCCAGTAGGATGGGTATTTTCTTGATGAGCCATACATCGTGGCCCCTTCTTCTTCATAATCAAAACTACTATAGCCGTCTGGATATACTTGCCATTTAGCTTTGCAGTCATCGGTTACGCAATCAAATCCTGAATTTTCAAGAACATTTCCTTGATAGGTTTGTGCGGGTAGATATGAAACAAATAGTAGTAAAAATAACGATAACGATTTTTTCATAAAGATTTCTCCTTAAACAATTAATTTAAATTTTTTACAAATAATGTAGAAAATTGTTGCGTGTTAATAGCGATCGAAAGTATCGAAAATTTGCCCGAATTAAAAGTAAAAAAACTAATAGATAAACGCTATGGATATATGGGATATATCTCCAAAAACACCGAAAGTTCTTAAAGAATAATCAAGGCGCATATCAAATCCTCCAGCATAAAATGTGGTCCCTGCTCCAAATGTTAGCCCTTCCTCGCTTGACCTGTTTCCAATGCCTCTGTATCCAAGCTGGAAATGAGATTTATTATAAATGATAAATTCAAATCCTAGATTCATTGTTTCAACGTCATCGCTCGGGATAAAGGAATCCAGTGCAACAGTACCGCTAAAATTATCCACATCAAGCAATTTAATAGCCGTTCCTACTCTGAAGAAAAGAGGTAAAGGCCAGGGATCTGTTTTAAGTTTTGCAACCAGCGATTCGTTATGTCCTAAATTATCTGGATCGATATCAATTTTTTTATAAAGATCTTTTCCATCCATTGTCATATCAGTGCCAAAATTAGATATGGACATTCCTATGCGAACCTTTTCTGCCTCAGTTTTATATAATAACCCTAAGTCGGCTGCGAAGGAAGATGCCGAAGTATGGTGAATTCGTTGAGAGATATATTTGCCTGTTCCTCCAAAGGAAAAACGATTGGACAGCTTTCCTCCATATGATAATCCTAATGTATAATCAATTGCGCTCCAATATTGTCCGGTGCCATGCTGATCATCTAACGTAGTAATCTCTTCTTGGCCATAATCCAGCTGCAATAAATAGACCCCGATACTTCTGCCTTGTTTCATTTGAAATACTGAAGAGAGAAAATTCAGATTACTACCCACTAACCAGTTGGCTTTAGATATTAAGGTTTCTGAACGTTTTATTTCAGCCATAGCGCCTGGATTCCAATACAGAACAGAGGCGTCACCACCAACAGCAGAAAATGCACCGCCCATTCCAATTGCTCGGGACCCAACACCAACACCTAAAAATGATGCCGCAGAGCTCCCCACTTTTGATTGCGCAAAGATAACAGAGAAAAGAGTCAAAATAGTAACGGCAATATTTCTCATTTGATCACCGCTAATTTACCTGAAGTCTTGCCGCCGCTTTTGGATTCAACAATATAATAATATACCCCGAATGCGATATCCAAATTCTCCTTGGTCTTAAGGTCCCAAGCCACTGTTCCATTAAAAAGATCCCCTGAATGATTCAGGGTTCTAATATGCTGCCCTCTGGATGAGAAAATATGCACGATTCCATCGGATGGTAGATTTTGAAATTCAATTTTTCTACTTCCACGACCACTAGTAATCCCAGGAGGAAGCGGAGATTCAAACCGATGCCCCACTACATATGGATTGGGAACGACCCTGACGTTTTTCATTTCTGCCACCACCTTTGGCATATCGATTTCAGGCTGAGGAGCTGTGAAAGTGAAGGTATCACTACTCCTAAATGGTTTAGAAAAGTCTATAAATAACGTATCTCCATTACCATATTCGATCTCTTTAGATGAGCTTTGAGATTGGCGATTGGTAAATGTCACATTCCACGTGTAACGATCAATACCGGTGGAATCCTTATCATAAAAATAGATATAATCCCCAGCGTTGATTTTACCTGATGGCCCTAATGGATAATCAAACAGATAAAAAGGAACTTCAATATTATCGGTGAGGTTCATGACTTTGAAGTTTGTTTTAGTTCCAGGAGATAAGTTGTTCAAGGAAGTATAAGACCGCCCAAAATCCTTTTGATCTGAAAAGACAACCGCATATTTATTGGGAACGCGAATTGCTGTTAGGTCTACTATACCATCAAAATTGATATCGAGATCCGTAGCGCTAACGATAAAGAAATGGGTGGATTCTCCATCATTAGTCTTCCAATTATTCTGATCCTCAGTGGTCCACCAATAGGTGTTCTTTTCTGAGGAAGTGATAAACCAATCATTATCAAAGGAGATCGATAGTCCATCAAAAATATCGGTATCTTTTCTTTCAGTGATATATGGCAATTTTTCAGCATCGTTCCATACGGATTCTTGCATGTAGGGGTTGGAGAAAATTGGATAATAATTAAATATGATTGTATGGTCATTTGATCCAAATGATCCGCTTGAACTTCCTCTGATGCGTCCTAGCTGATAATTAATGGTGTAATCGGATGGCGGGATCATGTTTCCAATGCTATTTTTTACCACCACAGAACCCTCAATGATATTTTTATAATTTAGCTGGACAGCAAATGTATCATTGGGTGTGAAAATTTCTGAAATCTCTTCAAGGCTTCTAACATTGTATAGTGTTGTAACAGGCATATATTCATCATTATCGAGATAATCAAAATTTGGTTCACCAGGATCGGGAATTCCATTTCCTTCGGTTCCATTATCATCATTAGTTCCAGCTATTCCATCACTTCCTACATCATCTTGCATCGGATCCCAATCTTTATCATTATCAATTCCATCGGTAGATGTATCCTTAAATTCAATTTGATAGCGATGACCTGTTAACGCCTTTTGATCTACAACATTAACCTTCAGCAAACCCGTTCCAGGGCCAACATGAATAACATTAATCGTATCATTTAAAGTATATCCTGCAGTAGTAGATGAAGGGATTACATATGCGGTATTTTGATCGGTTACAATCTCCCCGGTTGGCAGAACTGAAATGAATTTTGAGTTTTCAGAGGGGAAGATATCTTTTTCTTCATCCCCGTGATCATAAGCAACTAGAGCATAATAGTAGGTTCTGCCGTTTTGTACCTCAGTATCAACAAAAGAGTGTACAAGTCCCGTATCGTCTCCTAAGTAAAACGTATACCCCTTGGTATCCTGAAAAAGATTTTTTGATGGATAGAAATATCCATCAATCTCATCGTTTTTATCGTATTGAGCCAATGTGGAATAGCCTTGTATTAATCCATTGGCATCAGTGATATTCCTGACATCATTAAAGTTGGGGTCGGTAGCTCTGTAGATTTTATATCCTTGAAAATCTTTTTCTTTTGTCACCGGGTCAAGGCTTTCTTCGGCCACCCTATCCCAATAAAGCGTAACCTGATCATCTCCAGCTACTGCGGCAAGGGTAGGTTTTTTAGGAGGAGGAGGGAAGCGATAATTGCTATTGTAAATGTCCTGAACAGTCTTTTTATTATTGATCAGATCTTTAAGGTCATTACCATAGACAAGGGCGATTGAAAAACGTTCTGTTTGTCCTGCTCTTAAAGGAAAATATCCAGAACCATAAATAAAATCACCATCTTCTCCGGCAATAGGTTGCCCATCTGAAATAGATGATGGAACATCAAAATACCCTGGCTTTAATTGCTCCCATAGCTCTTCATCTTCTTTGGCGGGGTAAAGGTTTGCAGGTGAAAAGTAGTTAAAACTTGTCAATCCGATTTGATCTGATTCATCTACATCAGTTTGATCAAAATTAGGCTCACCTGCAGTCGGCTGCCCATCAAGTTCTCCATAATCCCCTGTCTCAGGAATACCATCTGCGCCAAGATCATCATATAAGGGATTCCAGTCTTGATCATTATCGATTCCATCATCTCTTTTTTCATCGATCAGATTATTTGCAATACCATACTCTGTGATATAGTCTATGTAGGCTTTGGGGTTAATAGTATCAAATAAAACCGTACCATCCGGCTCAACCCTTCTTTGGTTGTAATGCAAAAAGTAATTTTCATCAATCAATCCATCAAAATCATTATCAACACCGTCAAATGCGTTTCCATTTGTTAATTCTTTCCCATTTTCATCCAATACGATATTGCCTTCTGCTAGAAATGTTTTCCCGGGATAAATAGTTTTCTTGAGACCTCTGGTTGCAACCATTACACTATCCTGATTTGGGATAATAAACTTTGTTCGATTAAATTGATCATCGATAAGAATAATTTGATCACCAGCTTGGATTAAAGTTGAATCAAAACTCGATTGCTGGAATAAAGGAGCTGAAGCATCTCCAGCTAGATCATAATCCCCATCATTATCAATTCCATCGTAACTGTTTCCTGGGCTTTCAAGAAATGCATAACCAACCATTCCCACATCCCCAACCCATCGAGGATTTCTATCCACATTGTTTCCATAGTCTCCCGTATAGGTAATATCATTTTGAACATCAAAGAAGGACCAGTCATCATCATATTCTTGAGGCCTGTCATCCGATCCGGTTACCCCTACATACGTTCCAACCAGCATTCCAAATACTACATTGGTATAATCGACTGTGCTGGTGTTGGTAACTTCATAAACCCAAAAGAGGACATCTTGTGCTAAAAACTGCTGCCATTGCATTCCTCTTACCTTGACCTCTAGACCAAGTCCATTTCTAGTCGCGTTTGTCGAATCTGGTTTAAATGCCACATTCCATTTATTATATTGGGGGTAATTGAATTCTTCATCATTATTATCATCCATTACAAAGAAACTTTCTTGCTGGATATTCTGAATGTCTTTTCCAAAATAGCCGTTCCAGGATCCTCTCCAACCAGGATCATTCCCATCATTTAGTTTATTTGGCCAATATTGTGGCCAAGTATTTGCATTGGTGCTGATCGCTACGCTTTCTTGGTTTTCATTAAAGTAGCCAGATTGAGGTTCAAATCCCCAAGATTTTCCTCCAGGTGACTCTTCAAAACCAGTAGAGGTTGGTCGATTAGCGGGAGAGATAACGACAGACCGAAATGTTACAGGATTGCCAGAGGTATCTAGTGTTGTGATTTCAGCTCCAACCATTGGCGAAACATCTCCAATATAACCATTGTTATCGTTCAGCCAAGCTCCCCTAGGTCCTTTATTAGATGGCTGTCCCACAACACCCCAATTTCCAAAAACGGTCCTGACCAAGTTTCCATTATGAATTCCAGTACGCCTGAATTGCCTCCCAGAAGATTCTTGGGCAATGCAGTAACCAAGCATTAATGCAATGATGAGAACCCTATGCTTAAAAGACATAACTGAATCCAATTTCTATCCTTCTGGGGTTAGAATAAAAAGTTTCATTTCTGAACCAATTAGCAATCGAATTTATGGGTTCACCTGTATTTTGACTTTCTGCTATTTTTTTCCATCGCGTATAATCAGCTGATCCAGAATCATCATACACTTTGTATTGATTTAATGTGTCAAAAATATTTTTTGCTCTAATAAAAAAGGTTACACCTTCTTTAAGTATAAAATAACCTTTGGCATCTACATTCCAGGTCATTGGCTTTTTTCCTGAATTTAAAACAAAAGAGGATATATCCTCCGTGCTCAGCGGGGTGTAGGGTAGACCCGAACCTAATTGGTAGATACCAGAAAGTCCCCATTGTTTAGTATCATATGCTAAAGAAAGATTAACGGTATTTCTCTGGTCCCAGTCCAATGGTATCATTTGTACCTCAGGTAGCGATCCACCCGCTATTGCATTCCTAGCTTGTTGCGGATCTGATGCGGATCCCCGTGCTATTTGAAATGTATAATCAAGGTTTCCTGAGAAACCGTTGGTTTCTCTTAGATTTAAGGATAGAACCAAACCTCTGATATATGCGAAGTCGGAATTTTCAAGTTTATTATATGATGCAGACCCTCCAAATAATGTGATTTCCTCAGACCTTGTACCAGCCAGGTCTCTTATATCTCTAAAATATGCAGTTATATTCAAGGCCATGTTATAAGCTATTTGTTGCTGCAGCCCAAGCTCCCCTTGAATGGTTTTTTCAGGTCTTAGATCTGCGTTTCCTATCACACCAATATTACCTGTTCCTTGTCCTAGATCGAAATCAGGGTTCATATACAGCATTTCAAATCTTGGGACCTGAAAAAAATGTCCATAAGAAAAATGAATTACACCAGTTGTAGAAAAAGGAAAGGATGCACCAAGCCGAGGACTAACTTTCCATTTTGGTTGTGTCTTACTAAACCAATAATTAACTCTGTCTTGAATCGAAACAGATGTTTCACCTACATCCCAAAAACCATTTTCATTGGTGTCATTGTAAATATTTTTAGGTTTTATGGGGTTATATATTGATGGGTCAGATGGGTCACTGAGTACTTTGCCATTGGGGTCAAAATAATCAACCCTGACACCCAAATTAATAATCAATTCATTGAATTCCATCTTATCTTGAATGTACGCACTCATTTCAAAGGGCTTGAATGAGTAAGAGCTGGAATATATAGTTGAATCAGGGAAACGCTGTGGAGTAATCAAAAAAGGGCTATCGACAAGTTCATTGAAACTAGCTTTTGAATCAGGAGGTCTTAGCTGATAATCATTATAGGATAGATCATGATATCTCAACTCTAATCCAGC
>CEUA01234415.1_pt1 | contig 10156 bp, 14 predicted proteins | sample 361541 | NCBI WGS metagenome assembly CEUA01 (sample SAMEA2623079, study PRJEB7988) | marine metagenome | isolation source: saline water (ENVO:00002010), including
GGCAGATTCAATAAGAGCAAGTTTTAAAAAACATTTAAAGTTAGCATCACTATCTACTGATTACAGTTCAATACTAGCAGGTGGTGGAGATAAAATTTATATTCCTACCTATCAAGATGTAGCAGATGCTGCTACTAAAGCCGAAGGAACGCCTGTAAACTATGCGGCAAGAGATGAAGTCGCATTGAATATAGAAATCAATAGACATAAATACACTTCTTGCATGATAGATGACTTAGCTGTAGTTCAATCTTCTAACGAATTGTTTACAGGATATGCAGATTCAATGGCTTATAAGTTAGCATTGGCATTTGATGCAAACCTAGAAGCTGAATTGCAAAGTACTGATAACGGTATTCTTATAGGTTCAACAGCTTCAGCAACTGATGGAGCAGAAAAGCTAGGGTTAAATAGTATCTCAGATATTTGGAGTGCATTAACTGCTAACAATGTTAATCCTGCAGAATGTGTGATGGTTTTAGGTAGTAAATTATATAGCTCATTATTTTTGCTAGATGATTTTATTCATATTTCTAAGACAGGAGTTTCTGACTTAGGAGCAGGAGTAGTTGGAACACTAATGGATATGCCTGTAATACATACTACTGCTGTAGCAGGAAATGTAGCAGTAGCGGCATCCTTAACTAATGCGGCTGGTGGAGCAGTAGATAATGATGAAGTTATTGGTGGATATGTAGTTCATAGGTCTGCTTTAGGTCATGCTTTTAGCAAAAGACCTACAGTAAAAGCTGATTATGATATGGATTATATTGCTCATAAAATGGTATCTGATTCAATATATGGAGCTAGATTATTACAAAATAGCACATATCAGAAGAAGTGTTGGGCATTAATTGAAACAGGTGTAGCAGCGTTTTAATTAACTAGATAATGTAGATTAATTAGGGGGGATTTAATTATCCCCCCTTTTTTATAAGGAGATATAATGGAACAGTATTGGTATAAACCAGAAAAAAGAATTAAAAGAATTTCCGAGTATGATAATGATGTAGATATTGCTAAGAAGGTTGCAGAATTAAAGGCTAATGGCTATGTGCAGGTTTTAGATAGAAAAAATCCAGAGAGTTCTATTGTAGAAAACTCTAAATCTAATGATAAACCTAAAATAGAAGCAAAACCTAAAAAAAATACAAAATCATCTAAAAAATCTAAATCTAAAAAAAAGTAGATTGTTTATTAAAGCATTAACTATTTCACTATTATTAAATGGCTCTGTAGAATTTATAGAGCCTCAACCTATTAAGGTGGAATATCGAAGGAAAAGAGGGAAGCAGAATAAGGGAAGGCGAAGAGGTGGAAGTGGACTTAGATAATAATTTTATAGACATTATCCTTTTCTAATTACTTTAAAATCCTTAAATTAATTATATGATTAAAGAGATAAAAGAGATAGTAGAGTATGCACTCTATAAGATAGATTCTTATAGTGATGATGCTCTCGCCATGGTAGTTCGGACAGGAATGGCTGAGTCTGGTTACAGAGCTTTAAAGGGATATGGAGATGGGAATCCTGCTATTGGATTTTTTCAAATAGAACCTGCTACTTTACATGATATGATAGATAATTATATCAAATATCGTTCACACTATGAAATAGCTTTAATAGATCTAGGAATGAAACTCAATAAGGAAGATTTATTGATATCTGTTAAATCTAACATAGCAGTTCAAGCCGCCCTTTGTAGGCTTCACTACAGGAGAGACAGACACGCTATTCCATCTTGGGATGACTTAGAGTCTCAAGGAAAATATTGGAAAAGGGTATACAATACCAATGAAGGTAGGGGAACTGTTAAACATTTTATAGAGGTGAATGAAAAAATTGAGTTCGATTAAGACTTTTTTAAGTAACAACCCATTTGGAGGAGTAGGAACATCAATAGGAGGATATTTTATATCCTTATCAGATGCACTTTCTCCATTTTTAAGATTTTTAATATTATTTTTTAGTACTATCACGGCTATCTCTGTTGCTTATATTCAGTATAACAAAGCATGGAGAATAAAAGATGCCAAAGAAAACGCCAGTAAGAAGGATCGTAGTAACTCCAGATAAACATTTTCCTCTGGCTGATATGCCAGCAATAAAAGTTCTTTGTAAGACTATAGAGATCATTCAACCAGATTCTTATATAGATTTGGGAGATGTGGGAGAATGGGAATCTTGTTCTCATTGGAAGTGGAAGAAGAAAAGACGACCTCCTCTAGAATTTCAATTACCAGATATAGAAAAAGATATTACAGCAGTTAATAAGGGTATGGATATTATTGATGAATCCTTAGATAAAGCTGGATGTAGCAATAAGCATTTTTGTGAGGGTAATCACGAAGCTTGGTTAAATAGTTTTAATGACGAACATCCTTACTTAGGTTATTCTGTAAAAGGAGCTCTTGAGCTTGAGCAGAGAGGATATAGTTATCACCCTATGGGTAAGTACTTAAAAATAGGTAAGTTACACTTCTATCACGGACATCATTACGCCAGTGTTAATCACGCTAGAAATCATCTTATGAAATTAGGAGTTAATATTATGTATGGACATCATCATGATGTGCAACAAGCTTCAGTAACTCATATGGATGGTCAAAAGTCTGCTTGGAGTATAGGATGCTTAAAAGATATGTCAGACGAAGAAAACTCTTGGCTTGGTTATAGAAAAACTAATTGGAGTCATGCTTTTTCTATTGTAGATTTCTTTGAGAATGGGTATTTTACAGTACATGTAATACAGATAATTAAGGGTAAAACCTCCCTTTGGGGCGAGATTATAGACGGGAATAAGTAATGGATGTGCTTCAAATAATAGAAACATTGGGAGTTCCTATCGCAGTCTCTCTGGGGCTTGGATATGCTCTTATGTATTTAATAAAGTTTATAACTAAAGATATTAAATCTGATATTAAAAACTTATATGATATTACTGTTAAATTAATAGATAGTAATAGGCAGGCAAAAGATGATACTAAAAAAACTCTTACTGCTACCAACACAATGAAAGATATGTTTATAAAAATAATTACTAAACTAATGGGAGAAAAATAATGTTTGCACCAATTATGGGATTTATAACAAAAACACTTTTAACTGAAGTTATGCTTAAAAAAGTATTAGTTGTTTTAGGTGATTATGTTGTTGCTAGTTCTAAAAATAAACTTGATGACAAGTTATGGTCGCAAGTTAAAAAGGTTTTAAATAAATAATGGGTTTCAATGTTAAAATAGATGAGAGTATAACTTTAGATGGAGCTAAGTTTGAAAACAGCGTTACATATTTCAGTAATCTTGCGAGCCATTATGAAAAGAAAGTTATCCCTGTAACTACTGTAGATGGAGGGCAAACTTTATATACTTGCTCATCTGATGGGTCTGGGGGGCTTGGCGACTATGATTATGATAATGTAAAATATGCTAGGATATCAAACCTGCATTATTCATATACACTTTTTTTAGAAGTTATAAGTGGGGGTCAATATTTTTATTTTAGTGTTGGCAGTGGTGGCTCTTTTATTATTAATAATCACAAGTCTTTCTTAGATGGTGGTTCTAATCCTTTTGCTAATGGATTTGTTACCTCTGTAAAAGGTGAAGCTTCTGGCTCTGGTGTTAATGTAGAACTATTTATAGCATATGATGGATAAAAAAAGGATTAATTAATGGCAGATTTAACTGTAACTATAACTGAAACTGCAACAGCTTTTGGAGCTGTAGCTGATGGAACTGGTGGCGAAGATGTTTCGGATGTTCAAACTGTTTCTTTAACAGGAATAACTAGTATATTGCATTATAAGGGAATAATTACTGAGACTGGAAGCACTTTTCCTTTCTTAAATCACACATTCACTACAGACAAGATGACTGGAACAGGTGGTAGGGCTGGTTTAGATGCGGCAAAATATATTAGAATTACAAATCTTACTACAACTACAGTTGACGAGCCTTATATTATATTTACAATTAAAGGAATTGACACTTCTGGTTTAGCTACAACTAGCTATTTATGTTTACATGAAAATGAGTCTTTTATTATGATGAAAAAATCTAGTGGCGTTAATGCTATGTTTTTAGCTACTACATCTGGTCGATCACCTCTTACAATGAGTAGTAGTGCTGGTAATTGCTATATATCAGATATATATATGCAAGGTGCTAGTTATGATAATAATTATATTGAGGTTTTTGTTGCCTGTACAACAGGGAATACAGCTAATTAATGTCAACTCTTACTGTAAATATTAACGAATCTTTAGATCATCCTTCATACTATTGGGATCCGACTCTTGAAACACCTTCTGCGACAAAGACAATGGAGGTAAAAAAGACTCATACTTTTGAAAATATTGGAACTATTTATCATTATAAAGGTAAATTGCATTTTGATGAAGGTGATGGAGGTGATGCTACTACCAATGCTTATGGAGCTGGGTATACAGATTTTAATTTACTTTCTATGGGCTGGCATAATTCTACTGAATCTAGTGGTGATGGTCAGACTCCTCAAGTTGGAACAGGTGGAACTCCTATGTTAATGGGTTTGAGGTATTTAAGGGTAACTAATAGGACTAGACCGTGGGGGCTTCCATCATCTAATCCAGATTTAGTATTAAAAATATTAGATAATGACTATGTAAATAGTTCTTTAGAAACTTATGTATCTTTGTCTGAAAGTGAATCTATTATATTTATGCCACATCAAGAAAACGCTATTATTGATCATGCAATTCCTACAACTCAAAAATATTATAGACAAGCTTCTAGTTCGCAAACTGGAGATGCTTTTAATTTATCAAGTAGCAATCTTCACTCATTAAAAAGCATAACTGCTGTTAATAACTATAAAAATTATTATATTGAAATTTTTGGAGCAAGTACTAAATGGAAAGGAATTGCAGGTTAATTATGAGGAACAAATATGCCAACTAAAAATTATTCAAATTCAGAGGTAACTATATCTTCTACAGATGATTTTGCAACTTTTGAAAAAACATATGAATTTGCATCAGTATACAGAAGGGTTCTAGGAAATGGAACTCTTGGAACAACTCTTAGAGGTATTATTGCTACAGCTGATATTGGAGGGGTAGCAGATGGCCATGTTGATACTGTTCATTGTATGCCTTTAAAAAATATAACCTATGTTAGAATTAAAAACATTAGCTCTAGCAGTTCTACTGATATTCATGTTCATGGATATTCTACTGGAGTGGATGGTGGAAATAAATTTTCATTTGAAATAGAGTCTGGAGAAGCTATTCAATTTCATTCTAAGTTAAAAATGGGCGATCATGACACTGCGGAAGTAGACTGGCTTTATTTAGCCTTAGAAGCCAGTACTAGCTCGGCTGGTGCAGACATTTTTATAGGATGTTCATCATAATGCCTAACGATTTAAAATTACAAGAGAACCATCCTTTAGACGAATATCTAAGACCTATTAAAGTTGATGATGAAGTCTCTGCTCTTGAAATTTCTAAAAGCAAAGTTAAGGTAAAAGATTTAGAAGTAACAGGATCTACCGAGGGAGTTTCTGCTAGTGATCCTACAAAACTTCCACTTACTGGTGGAGCTTTAACTGGAGCATTAACTACTAATAGCACTATTGATGGAGTAGATATAGCGACCAGAGATGGCGTTTTAACATCTACAACTACTACTGCAAATGCGGCTCTACCAAAGGCAGGTGGAACTATGACTGGTAGTGTTGATTTTGGTGATAATGATATTACAAATGTAGATTCATTGGATACTGATAAGCTAAGTATAGCAGGTGGAACTGAAATGACAGCTGTAAATGATGAAGATGATATGTCTAGTGATAGTGCAACTGCTTTAGCTACACAGCAATCTATAAAAGCATATGCAGATGGTTTAGCAGGTCAAGTAATAGGATATACATACCTACACCCATCCTCAACTACTTCTCATGAAATACAGAATAGTATGACTGTGGAAGATTCAACTCATCAAATTACATTCAATACACCATCTAGTGAAAAAGTAGAAATAGAGCTTAATTGTTTTATAAATGTAGGCTCTACAGATACAAATATAGATGTAGGATTGAGTGATAGTAGCACTTATAATTCTGTTGGAATGGCTTTTGAATATGATTTAGGGGGTGTATATTTTTCAGATGATGAGGCTGATGATGATATGATTACTATTAAATGGGTTTTAGGTGCATCTGAATTAGCTAGTGTAGGTGCTAGTAATACATTTTATATAGGTTTTTCAACAGCTGGTAGTACTAAAACAGCTTATGTAAACTATGGAACAAGAGCTACACACGGATTTTCCAATCCACCATTTATTATAAAAGCAACAAGTTTACCATCATCAATTTATACAGGATAATAATATGCCAACTTTTTTAAATAAAGCATTTAATACATTTTATAAGAGAATATTGCAAGTAAATCAATCTTCCAATGTTGGTGTAGATGCTACTACAAGATCAATTCAAACAGGAGATGGTGCTAATACTTCTGTCTCATTGTCTGACGATCAATTAACAGTTAAGCCTAATAATGACGATACTACTACTACATTCAATGTTTCTTCTAAAGGTGGAACAAATATACTAGAAGTAGATACAACAAATTCATTAGTAAAAGCAGGTGCATCTCAAACCAATGTTCTTACCTTATATAAAGAAATGGGATTATATGAGTTCTCTCCCGGTGGAGGAACAGATTATCATAATCCTGTAATAGCTAATAATGTTGGTATGCAGGGAGCTGAAAGTATAACATATGATACTATTTGGGGTAATGGAACTGATCCTGCAACAACTTTAGACTTAAGTGCTATGACTGATCCAGAAAATGCAGTTGCTATATATTGGATTTTAGATAGTAATATAACTTTAGATCAAATTACTTATTCAGCTAGATGTGATAATTCTAGCACAATTAATATGCACTTGTTTGCATATGATCTTGATACTAGCTCTAATCATGGAGATTTATCAAATGGTACTGTTCACGCTAATGCTTCATGTTCAGCTACTAACACAACTTTAAAAAAGGGAACTTTTACACTAGATACTGCTAATATAGATGTAAATAAGGTAGTTATAGGTTTTGCACAAAACGAAACAGACACAGCAGATTATAGTGTACACTTTAATATTAAATATCATATTAGATAGGGAGATAGAATTATGGCAGGATATAGTCCAGATACAAATTTAACAGCAACTAGAGGTGGTTCAGCTAGATCTGCAACATCAAATGCAGTAGCTGTTTTAGAAAAAACAAAAGGAGTAAGTTACAATGGAACTACCTCTGATCAAATCTTTTCAATAAGTGAGGCTTCAGAAACTAGCTCTACCATGGGAATCCCTCAAAGAGTTGTAGCCCATAATACTGGAAGTGTTCCTGTTTTCTTGATGACCGGATATGAAACATATGCAACAAGTGATGGTGCTGACGGAGCTACAGAATATCTACATTCTATTGTCCTCCCCGGTGATAGTGTAGAGCTTCCAGTAAGAGCTCTTATCAGTGCAGACAAAACTATTATTGATGGAACTATTGAAAATAATACTAAAATGTCTTCGGTAAATAGCGGTCTTTTATGGTGGGATAGTACAGCAAATTTAGCGGCTCATGTTAGACCTGCTGGAACTAACCCAATCACAGTTACAGTTGGGAGTAATGAAACTAATTCTTTTAGAGTTGGCGATCTTATTCAAATTGGAAGAGGTACTAGCCAAACTGATATAACAGAAGCAAATTATCATAGAGAAATATTAAGAGTTGAGAGTATAACTGATGGAGCAAATATGGTTTGCGAAAGAGCATTATACGGAACTGATGCAGGTGATTATGATCAGACTAATTGGAACGCAGGTCATGGTATCGGTCAACCTGTATACCTACCATTCTTTAATGCCTATCACGATACAGATAGATATAGTGTTGCCCAAACAGATAATGATGGAAAATTTAAATCATTTAACTTTTTTGGAAAAGGCAGAGGTTCTGGAGATTTTTTTGGTATAACTCCCGGATCTGTATGTTTAAAGTTTTACAATCCCGGATATCAAAATTTAGGTCTTTCTGGAATTACAAGTTCTACAGAGTCTGGACTTACTGCAAGTCAGCAATATAAAATAGACCTTACAGTTGACGGTGGAAGCTTATTTCAAGATCTAGCATTTACTGTAGATGGTAGCAATACTAAGTTTGGAGGATCTAATGGAGTTCTACAAAAAATTCAAGATGCTCTTGATGCTCAATATTATACTGCTGGAAATTTATTTGAAAAAGGTGTTAGTGTTGCTATAGTCAATGGAGATATAAGATTTACATCTAAGTCTAGACTTTCTACTTCTGCTATATTGTTAGCAGATACTGGAGATGCCTACTCTCTATTTGATGCTTCTGCTGTAGGGAGAATACCTGCATTAGGCGACTTGATGAGTCCTGTAGGTGCTAAGCTTCCAGAGGATGTTACCTATGATAATCTTACTTTCAGTCAAATTCCAATGAATAATAGTGTTTATGATGATGGCTTAGGTAATCTTGGAGGAATGGCTAGAGGTACTATAAATTATGAAACTGGAGCAATAGATTTTACTGGAGCTCCAGCAAATGCTGAATTTGTATTCTCAGCTATTGTAAATGGTGCTTTTTCTGGAAAAGTTAACCCTTCTGTAGATGGTAGAGCAAATACAATGGTAGAGATATGTGCCAATACTTCTTCTATAAAAAGGAATGGTCAAATTAAATTAGAGGTATTTTAAAATCTATATGTTATATAATAAAAAAAAGAAGAAAAAGATTAAAAAGAAAAGGAGAAGATAGATGGCTAGTTTTCCAGTATATTGCACAGCCTCACAGTTAAGAGATGTTTACCCACATATAGATTCTTTTGATTCTAAGACTCCTATCTATGGATTTTCATTAGGATATAGTGATTGGTTTGATAGTTCTGTTGATATTTATTATGCTCACAATGTTGGTAATATTACTAATCTTTATTGGGATGGAGCTAAAATGAATAAAGTAACATATAACACAACTGCTACAACTACTCTTGGAGAAGCTTTAACTTCTGCAGATGTCAGTACTATTAATGTAGGTGCTTCTGGGAATATAGCTCCCGGAGATATTATAAAAATAGATAATGAATATATGAATACTACTGCCAGTGCTGGTATAGGGGGAACTACAATAACTATAGCTACTCCAGCAACTAATAGAGGATTATTTGGAACTTCTGTTTCCTCACATGCACACAGTCAAAGTATCTATAAAGTTTTTGAAGGATCCGATATAGGAGCCGCTGATTCTGCAAGTGATGCAGGAGTTTTTATGTATGATTCAGATTTAGATTTATTAATAATTGGAGTAGATTCAAAAGATCCTAATGATTATTTAATTGAATCTGGAGAAGATTATTCCACTTTAATTACAAGAGTTTTAAGTAATGCTTCTAGATATTTTGACAGTAGGGTAGATTCTACATTACCAAGAAATCAATGGAAAGATAAAGATGGTAATTTTGATTATATTGTAATTAGAACCACTGCACTTATAGCCGCTACATTTCTATTAAAAGCTCAAGATCCTACTAATGAAATGATTTCTGTTTTTGAGGAAGAGTATAATATGAATCTTGGACTTATAAATGGAGGTCAAGCAAAGCTTTCAAATCAGAATACTGCAGATTCATCTAAAGGTATTATTCGTGATGTAACTTACACAGGATCTATAAGACCTGTAGATACTAGAGGAAGATGGCGAGGAACTTATGATGTGTTGAAGGTTGAAATAACTGCTTCCGGTGCCTATGGAGTTGCAACTTATTCTGTATGGGCTAAGGGAAATGATAAGCTTGGCTCTTTAGAGGGTAATAAAGTTGTTGATGAGCAGAAAATTACTGGAGACTACCAAACTCTTGCAGGTGGATTACAAATTAGATTTGAGGGAGCTGGTTCTGGATCTCTTGCAGTAGATGGAGATAAGTGGGAGATTGAAGTTTTTGGAGATGGTGAAGAGGTAGATAACCCTGTAGTTAGGTCTGTTAAAATGACTAGAGGTTGGAACCCTAATAGATACAGATAACCCTTGCAAAATAAATTAAATACTACATAAATTATGCCTACAAGTTTTACAAATAATTGGAAGAA
>CEUA01155683.1_pt1 | contig 10150 bp, 5 predicted proteins | sample 361541 | NCBI WGS metagenome assembly CEUA01 (sample SAMEA2623079, study PRJEB7988) | marine metagenome | isolation source: saline water (ENVO:00002010), including
GGATTGACTCGGATATTGTCTTTGACACTAACAAGTTCTGGCAGTTATGTGATATGTCAGTTCCTGCCGAATCTGTTAATGAAGATGGTACCGAGAATGAAGATGTTTTAAAAGATCGTGCAATTACTGGTGGTTGGTATGCTACTGAAGATGGTAGTACTACTTCTGTTGCTCATTGGTTAGATGAAGAAGACTTCCGCAAGAATGGCGGGGTTATGAATCACGAAACCGTCGAAAGTATCTCGAAACGCAGAAAACCCTTTACGGTAGACTATACTGGTTTTGGATGGGTATTAATTAAGAAAGGTGTATTTGAAAACCTTCAATATCCTTGGTTTGCTCCTAAGATGCAAGTCTTTGAATCAGGTGGTGTTCAGGATATGTGCGGCGAAGACGTCTCGTTCTGTTTAGATTGTATTGATCAGGGTTACAAAATCTGGTGCGATCCTCGTATCAGGGTAGGGCACGAAAAAACTCGTATTATATAAGGTAATGGGATTATTTGGAAGCAAACCCGTGTTTTCTCATAAGACCGATGAACAACTCTGGTATGAAATATCAGAAAACCTCAGCGAACTCTCTCGTAGAGATGAAGTTAATTACCGAGTTAGCGCAACCCGTGACTCGGTAAAAGCAAAACTTAAACAATTAAATTTATTATGATGTACTTTATAGGATTAGCAATGGTTCTAACCATTATAGCATTTGTCTATTACCTAGGAATTTATAATCCTCATTGAAAATTTTACATCAAAAACTTACTATAGAGGAAACTAACTAATGCCTGTTAAAACTAAATCAGGATCATGGGGATCTTCGACTTTTGTAGAGTCAGTTCCCAAAAAAAGTCGTCAAGGAAACGGCAAACATACAAAGTATGCTGCTACTTCCCGAAATAAAGCAAGAAAAAGAGGTAGAGGACAAGGGAGTTAAGGCTCCCTTTTTTATATGGAACTATTAATACCCCAAAAATTAGAAGTATTTGTTGAAACCTACCCTAACCATGCATCTTTAAAGGGAAGGTTACTAGAAGATGTAAAAAATGCGAATTTTAATTTGTCATATCAAACAAATGTACATGGAAAACATTCAGATTGGCAAACTTCTAGTCCTAATATTACCTTTATATGTGAATGGGTAGAATATATTCTTAATCAGAAATATGGATTGAAGCAAAACGGGTATTGGCATCGTTTAAATTGGTTTGAAACATGGTTTGCCATCTATGATAAAGATGAATATGCACGAAAACATCAACATGAATTGTCTATATGGAGTTTTGTTTACTTTATAGATTGTCCTAGAGGGTCTTCACCTTTAGTTTTTAGTGATAGTGGTAAGAGAATTAAGGCAGAAGAAGGTAAATTAGTAATTTTTCCTGGACATTTAAGACATCATGTACCTAAAAATAAATGTGAAGGGAGAATTGTGCTTGCTGGTAATTGTATACAGTCGCAAGTACCCATAAAATATTAATGTTAAATAGAAAAAGAAGAATCTACGGCAATGAACGACTTTTTAGACAATATGGCTAACGATCAACATCAAAAAATGCTTCGTGAAATTGCAAATGATGCAATAACACCTAGAAAAAGTGATAGAAAAGTCCAAAATGACCTTTATGAGAAGAAAAAAGACGGTGATTTCTATGAAGGATTGGACTATGATGACCAAATGATACCCTCTGCAGAATTTTAGTGATAAATCCTTAATAAATAAACAATAATCGCTATAATATAGTGCCTCTAGAAAGGGTTAGTCCCGGTTTTAAAGATATAAGCATGACTTTTCAGGTAAATCCCCTGAATTTCGATCTTATTGGGCTTAAAAACGAAAATGCAATTGCTCGTTCAATCAGAAATATTGTATTTACCCTTCCTGGTGAGAAATTTTTTGAACAAAACTTTGGATCTAGGATTTCTGCTTCTCTTTTTGAGAATATGGATGAATTAGGAGCAGATCTTATCGTTGATGAAATTACAAATTCAATTGAAACTTATGAACCACGAGTTAGATTGACTACTGTAGAGGCATTTCCGAACTTTGAGAACAATCAATTTGATGTACTTATAATTTATGACATTATAGGGGCAGATGTTCCTCCACAAGAACTACAATTTGCTTTGCAATCCACCAGATAAGATAAATGCCACTAGTAAACTTCTCTAATCTTGATTTTGATCAAGTTAAAACCTCACTTAAAGATTATTTAAAGGCAAATTCCACCTTTACTGATTATGATTTTGAAGGATCTAATCTTTCATCGATAATTGATCTTTTAGCATACAATACTTACATCACTTCATACAATGCCAACATGGTATCTAATGAAGTATTCATTGATAGTGCTACTTTAAGAGAAAATGTAGTTTCTTTAGCAAGAAATATTGGATATTTACCTAAATCTAGGAAAGCAGCAGCTGCAACTATTAGTTTTTTCGTTGATTGTAGTAATATTACTCCTACTCCAGCAGCAATAACCCTTAATAAAGGTCCTGTAGTATCATCTGCAGGTGCTTTTGGCAATCAATCGTTTGTTTTTAGTATTGTAAGTGATATAACAGTCCCTGTATATGATGGAATTGCATCTTTTGAAGAAATTAGTGTTTATGAAGGATCTCTTTTAACTTCTAATTTCACATATAGTACCAGAACTCCAAATCAAAAGTTTATTTTACCAAATAGTGGAATTGATACCATTTTACTTAAGGTAAATGTAAAAGGAACAGAACAATCTACAACACAAGTCAATTATACTACACAAGATAGTCTTTTTGATATTAATTCTACATCTAATGTTTATTATATTCAGGAAATTGAAGATGAAAGGTATCAATTGATATTTGGAGATGGTATTTTTGGAAGAGCACTTGAAGAAGGTAATTATATAACTGCAAATTACATTGTTTCTAATGGTGATAGTGCAAATGGCACAAATCAATTTGAATTTGCAGGAAATCTTAATTATGATAGAAATGGACTTAATTATACTATAACTTCTGGTATTTCTTTAGTAACAACTGATATTAGTGCTAGGGGTGGTGAAAATATTGAGTCTGTGGACTCTATTAAGAAGTTTGCACCTCGAATTTATGCTTCTCAAAATCGTGCATTGACTGCGAATGACTATGAAACACTAATTCCAGCAAAAATTTACCCAGAAACCGAATCAATTTCAGTTTTTGGGGGAGAAGAGTTAATTCCACCGCAATATGGAAAAGTTTTTATTAGTATTAAACCTAGAACTGGTGATTTTTTACCCAATTTAATAAAAGAAAACATTAAGATGAAACTGAAGAAATATGCAGTTGCTGGTATTGTTCCTGAAATCTTAGATTTAAAATATCTCTATATTGAAGTGAATTCTAAAATTTATTATAATAGTAATCTTGCAACAACAGGTGCTTCTGTTTCTAGTGTAGTTTCTAATAATTCTACTAAGTATGCCGAATCATCTGAAATGAATAAGTATGGTGCAAGATTCAAATACAGTAAGTTTTTGAATATTATTGATCAAAGTGATGCTGCAATAACATCTAACATCACAACAATTGCAATGAGAAGAGATTTGAGAGCATCTCTTAATACTTTTGCAGAGTATTCAATTGGATTTGGTAATGCATTCCATATTAAGAGTATGGATGGATATAACATTAAATCTTCTGGGTTTAAAATAAGTGGATTACAGGAAACTGTTTATATTTCTGATATTCCTAATACTAATAGATCTAATGGAACTCTTTTCTTCTTTACAGTATCTACAGTAGGTTCTACTGAGGCAACTATTGTTAGGAGAAATGTAGGAACTATTGATTATGAAAAGGGAATTATAACTCTTAATCCTGTTAATGTTTTATCTGGAAAAATAAAAGATGGTCAAACTATTATTGAAATATCGGTTTGTCCATCTTCTAATGATGTTGTTGGATTACAGGACTTGTATTTACAACTAGATATTAGTACAAGTGTGTTTGAAACGATAGTGGACGAAGTTTCTTCTGGTTTAGATCCAGCAGCATCTAATTATATTGTAACTTCAAGTTATGCAAACGGTAGCTTAGTAAGATCTTAAATGTCAGATAAGAGAATCCAATTCAGTAACATAGTTCAGAATCAGCTTCCTGCTTACACGAAGACTGAATTTCCATTAGTTTCTGATTTTTTAAAGCAATACTATCTTGGTCAAGAGTATCAAGGTGGATCTATTGATTTGATTCAAAATATTGATGAGTATATAAAAGTTGGTGAACAAACAAATCTAACTGAGATAGTTGGATTATCTACATCCATTGATTCCTTTACTGATATCATTCCTGTTGATATGGTAAAGAATCCAACAGGAACATATGGATTTCCTTCATCTTATGGATTGCTACAGATCGATAATGAAATCATTACTTATACTGGAACTGCAACAACTTGCTTTACTGGTTGTGTGCGTGGATTTTCAGGTATAACTTCCTATAGAACAGTAAATAGTCCAGATGTACTAGAGTTTAAATCAAGCACCTCTGAGGAGCATACATCAGGGTCTCAGGTCAAGAATCTAAGTAATCTGTTTCTTAAGGAATTTTTACTTAAAACAAAACATCAACTATTACCTGGATTAGAGAATAGAAAGTTACATAAAGATTTAAATCAAGATATTTTTATAAAACAAGCAAAAGATTTTTATCTTAGTAAAGGTACTGATAAATCTTTTGAAATTCTATTTAAAGCTTTATATAATGAAGATGTAAGAATTATAAAACCAAGAGATTTTCTCTTTACTCCATCAAATGCTAATTATAGACTCACAAAAGATTTTGTTGTTGAATCTATTGATGGTGAAGGAAATCCAGTAGACCTTGAACAATCTACTTTATTCCAAAATGCATATACTTATGGAGATTATACTAAAGCATATGCACCTATTACTTCAGTAGAACCTATTAATACTGGAGATACTGGAATAGGTCAAACTTTTTATAAACTTAGTATTGATGCTGGATATGATAGAGATAGTAGAGTTGATGGATCAATATATGGTGAATTTGCTACTCATCCAAAAACTAGGGTAATTGGACGAGTATCTTCAGGTACAACTTATATCGATGTAGATTCTACTGTTGGATTTCCTACAAGTGGTGAATTATATGTAAATTATAGTGATGGAACAGTTGGAGTTACTTCTTATGCTTCTAAAAATACAACTCAATTCTTTGGGTGTTCTGGTATAAATGGAACTATTAATAATGCAACAAATATTGGAATTAATACTTATGTTTATGGACAATCTTTTGTAGATACTACAAAAACTGTTAAAGTAAGAATTAATGCAGTATTAGAAGAATTTGATTCTCCAATTAATGCAGTAAATTATGAAGAAGATGATACTGCACAAATTAAAACTTTAGGTATTTCTGATGGAACAGTTAAAGGAAAGAATTGGTTTTATAATATTTCTCCAATTTACAAAGTAAAATCAGTAGATGTAATTGACAGCTCTGATTGGACTTATAAAATTGGATTAAATGTAGATCATTGTTTTAAAGTAGGAGATAGAGCATCAATTATACTGGGAAATGAAACAAGGGAAACTTCTACTGTACTTAAAGTTAATTCTAATAGATCTATTGAAATTAAAGGTCAGGGACAATTATCGGATGAGATACCTGACACTTATTATATTAGAAGACTTATTTTAAAAACAGAGTCTAATAATTTTCCAAATTCTATAATTTATTCTAGTAATGTACAGAATGTTTATAAAAAAGGGGAAAATTACTTAGTTGCTTCTCCTTCCATTCCTTCTTATAATGCTCAACCATTAGATGTCTATGGTCAGACTGTTACATTCTCTGGAACTTTTATAGGATCTGAATTTTTAATTAACCCATTAACTGAGGATCATGGATTCTATACTGGTGATGCAATTTATTATTCTCCAGAAAGAATTGAGGAAGAATATTATGATACTTTTGGAAATGCTCAATCTAGAATAATTGATGGACCAGCATTAATTACTGAAGGACTTTATTTTATATACAGGGTAAGCAATTCTAAAATAAAACTTGCAACTAGTAGAACTAATATTTCTGACGGAACTTTTGTTACTCTTACTGAGGATACTACCGTAACAAATAGTAAAATTGAACCTTATGATTTTAGATTTAAAACTTTACAATCTCAAAATATTTTAAGAGAAATTGCTCTTCCTCAAGATGATAATAGTGATATAGTTGCAACTACTCCTGGATTTACTGGAATATTAGTAAATGGTGTTCAAGTTTTAAATTATAAAGCAGGTGATGTTATTACATTTGGACAAATTAATGAAATTGAAGTTAGTAGTACGGGTGCCGATTATGATGTAATTAATCCACCAGTTGTACATATTAAAGATAGTGTAGGTACTGGAGCAACAGCAATCGCAGCAGTTGAAGGATCTTTATCTGCTCTTAGAATTCTTGATCGTGGTTTTGATTATGAAGAAACTCCAATTGTAACCATTAGCGGTGGTAATGGTTCGGGAGCAATTGTTGATGTAGATATGAGACAAATTAGTCATTCAGTTGACTTTTTTGCAGATTCTAACACTCATGCTGGACAAACAAGTGCTTGGGTTAGTCTTACCGACAATACTATTGGATTTAATACTTATCATAAATTTAAAAATGCTGAAGAAGTAATTTATGAAACTAATGGACAAACTAACATTGGTGGAATTACTACACATTCTCACTACTTTGTTACTAGTGTAAACAATTCTACAATAAAACTCCATTCTTCTGAAGCAAATGCTATTGCTGGACTTGGTACCATATCTTTAACTTCTTATGGTATTGGAAAACAATCTATAAGAGCACTTAATAAGAAATTTATAGTAGATGTTCTTAATGTAGTTAATGGTGGAAGTGGATATGCAAATAAGAAGAGAAGTACTCCAACTGAGTCAGGAAGTGGAATTAATACTGCATTCAATAGCGTCCAAATTCCTAATCATGGTTATGATTCTGGTGAAATAGTTAAATACACTGCTGAAGGAACTGCTCTTGGTGGTTTAACAGATGGGACAGAATATTATTTAACAAGAGTTGATAATGCTGAATTTAAATTATCACAAGTTGGTTTTAGCACTGATAAAGAGTTTTATTATAGAACAAAACAGTATATTGATTTTACATCTGTTGGTGTAGGGACTCATACTTTTAATTACCCAGATATTACTGTAAATATAACTGGAAAAGTTGGAATTTCATCAATAGGAACTAATACTTTCCAGCTTGAAGTTCAACCAATAATTAGGGGTAGTATTAATTCTGTTCATGTATCCAAAAATGGTGTTGGATATGGATCATCTGAAATTATTAATTTTGATAGACAACCTGATGTTACTTTAATTGCTGGTTCAGGTGCTCAATTAAGACCAATTATTAATGATGGAAAGATTGTTGAAATATTAATTTTAGCAACAGGATCTAATTATAATTCTCCACCAGATTTAGTTATTTCTGGTGATGGTGTGGGTGCAGTACTTACTCCAGTTCTTACTGACAATACAATAACATCCATTAAGGTAATTGAAGGTGGTGAGAGATATACTCAAGAAAATACTAGTATTAGTGTTATTGTTCCAGGAGAAGGTGCTGAATTTAGAGCAGATATTCAAAATTGGAGATTAAATCTTTTCCAAAGACATATTGATAATTTTAGTACAGATGATGGAATTATTGCTGATCAATTTAATATTGATAGGGGACTTCAGTATTCTCATTTATATGCACCTAGAAAACTTAGGGAAGCAGTATTTGGAACAGATCAAGAAGGAAATACACTATATGGAAAATCTGACTTACGAAGAGTTAATAGTTTAGAAGTTGCATCAGATGATCATTCTCCTATTATTGGGTGGGCATACGATGGAAATCCAATTTATGGTCCTTATGGATATTCTACACAAACTGGTGGTGTAGTAGCGCAAATGAAGTCTGCTTATAGTGTTGATTTAAAACCTAGTAGACCCCCTCAAAATGAATTTCCAGTAGGATTTTTTATTGAAGATTATAGTTTTACTAAAGTAAGTGATCCAAAAACTCTTGATGAAAATAATGGAAGATTCTGTGTTACTCCAGAATATCCAAATGGAACTTATGCTTATTTTGCTACTATTAATGATAGTAATGCAGATTCAGCAGGACCATTTGCTGGTTATAAAAGGCCAGTGTTCCCTTATTTAATTGGGGAGAATTATAAATCTACACCTAATAAGTTTAATTTTAGTTCTTATTCAAATCAAGATCAAATTAATTTAAATAATGATGAATGGTCTAGAAATACTTATTTTTATAACCTTATTGAAGGTAATTTAGAATATGAATATCTTTATATTCCTGATGATTTATCTCAAACTTTAGATGTTAAATCAGGAAAACCTGGTACTATTGATAAAATAGGACTTACAACATCAGGGGAATTATATCGTGTTGGGGATGCAGTAGTTTTTGATAATACTGGAACTAAAGGAAATAGGGCTGCTGCTAAAGTTTCTATAATTGGTGGTAAACCTTTAAGTAATATAAGTGTTGCTACAAGTAGTATAAGTGGTGTTGAAGTCTATCCTGGAGTTCAAAAGGGTGAATATATTCTTTGGTCTACTAAACCTCATCAATTTGCATCTAAAGATATAATTAATGTTTCTGGATTATCTACAACATCCTCTAAAATTGGTGGGATTTATCAAGTAGGTTTTACTACAGATACTTTTGTATTAACTGGTGTAGGAACTCAACCAACTGGAATTGGGTCTGATGGTGTAACTGGAATAGTTACTTATTTTGATATTAATGGAAGATTAGAATACCCAGAAATTAAAGAAAATGATATTCTTAGAATAAATTCTGAGAAAATTCAAGTCTTAAATATTGAACCTGAATATTCAAGAATTAGAGCTCTTAGAGCTGTAGAAGGAACTGCAGGAGCAGCACATACAGTAACTACAGTTCTTTATGAAGATTCAAGAAAATTAGTTATAAATGCAGGATTTAAAACAACATATGATTGTAAAGTAAATAAGCAAATTTATTTTAATCCAAATGAATCTGTTGCGATAGGAACTGCTTCTGGTGTTGGTATTGGAACAACAATTCAATTCTATTCTCAACCAGGATATCCAAGTCCAGGTTTAGGACTAACTCAAGTCTTTATTCCAACTAAAACTATTTGGATTAAAGATCATGGTTTGGTAACAGGTGATCAATTAACATATTCTCCTAATAGAGGAGCAGGTATTGATGTTCAAAATAGTGGTGGTGGTATATCAACATTAACTGATGGTCAAACTTTATATGCGTATAAGCATAGTAAAGATTTAATTGGAATATCAACTGTTGTAGTTGGATTGAATACTGCTGGTAGTTCTATAGTTGGTGTTGGAACAACATTTAAAAATTCTTCAACTTTATTATTCTCAGGAATTGGAACTGGTATATGGCATAGTTTTAAAACTAATTACACTCCAATTACTGCAGAAATTTCTAGAAATAAAGTAACAGTATCAACAGGAGCAAGTCATGGATTATTAACAGACGATAATGTTGAAATTAATGTAAGTCCTGGAAATATTTCAACTACATTTACAGTAAAATATAATGATTATAATAGATCTATTATAATTGATCCAAAAGACTTTGTTGCTGGTGGAGTTAACACTACATCTAATACAATTAGTATATCAAATCATGGATTTGTAACTGGACAAAAAGTTATTCATACAGCATCTATTCCATGCGGCGGTCTTTCTAATAATGCAATATATTTTATTGTAAGAATTGATGAAAATAAATTTAAATTATGCGATACTTCTTATAATTCTAAATTATTAAAACCTGCTACGGTTGGCATTACTAGTCTTTCTGCAGGAACAATTAATCCTATAAATCCACCAGTAAAGGTATATAAAAATCAATCTGCTATATTTGACTTATCAGATTCATCTTTAGGGTATATTAGTCAAGGTACTTCATATCCAGCATTTAAATTTAATTTCTATAGTGATTCAAATCTTATAAAAATATGGGATACTAATAAATTAACTGACCAGTTTAGTGTTCAAAGAACTGGAGATGCTGGTGTAGATTCAAATGCTAATGTTACTTTAACTGTTAATAAA
>CEUA01130809.1_pt1 | contig 10142 bp, 6 predicted proteins | sample 361541 | NCBI WGS metagenome assembly CEUA01 (sample SAMEA2623079, study PRJEB7988) | marine metagenome | isolation source: saline water (ENVO:00002010), including
CTTGGTGTTAATGTAGCGCCATTGCCTAGGTTGAATTGATGTTCTACAGACACATTAACTGTCATATCAGCAGATAAATCCTGAATAGTACTATTGGATTGATCTATAATTAATGATGCGTTAGTTGGATCTGTGTATTTATAGTCGCTGTACTCATTATTTAAAGTACCAAGATCTAATGATACAAAACCACCATCCCAAGGAGCAGCTCTAACTTCAAGCTCTATACCTGAGATATCTACTGAAGCAACATTAGTTACAATACCTAATGACTCATCAGGACCGTATGCAAGGTCTGGGTTAGCAAGAGAAATAGATTCTTGCTTGTTAGTATATTTCATCATGAAATAGTCCGCAGCAACCTGCACTCTTCCGTCCATAAATGAACCTTTATAACCAATTTCGTAGTTAATAACTTTTTCAGGATCATATGATAAGTACTTAGCAACAGCTGGTAACATTGAGTTAATTTCAGTGTTAAATCCACCTGTTAAGAAACCTTCAGAGATTAAGAAATAAACCATTGAATCATCATTTAAGTTTCTTGTTAAGCTGATCATAGGTGTTGTAGCTTCAAAAGTATCTGCAGCTTGGTTATAGAAACCGCCATCAAGTACCTGATTGAAGTTTGGTGTCCAAGTCATTGCACACATGCCATCACTCTTAATAGCATTTGCAGAACCTAAAGTACGTGCTTTATGTGCAGCTTCATCATATGTAGAAGTAGCTGTATTATATTCCTGAATGGCACAACCACTAACAGCTGTTTCCATATTCCAGAAATTACGATCATCCTTAGTATGTCTAACACCTACATCAAGATCCCATGCATCACTTATATGGTATGTTAAGTGAGCAAAGACGCCTGAAGATTCATTCTCAACTCTTGAAGAGTTAATGAATGGTAAGAATCCAGGCTTAGGCATAAGATCAAACGCTAAACCAGATACTTCACAATCAACTGTAGTTGTTCCGTCAACTGGAACCGGTAGACCCATGTCATAACTAGCGACTTTATCAAGACCAGCAGCTATAAATGCATTTCGGCAAGAGCCGTTACCATTTTTAGCTAGCTCGTAATGCCAGTTATAACCAAGAGTAAGATCCCAATTATCACTAGAACCTTCCATAATGATCTCAGCACCTCTAGTTAAGTTATCCTGACCAATGCCAGTACCTAATGGCATACCGATGTTATCGATATCGAAAACAGAACCGTCACGATCTTGGTAATAATCATAGTCAGTTTCACGGTATGAAGCTTGGCCTCTTACAGATAAATCATTAAAGACACCAACAGCACCAGCTGAATCCCAACGAAGACCTGCAAAAGCAGAATCAACATCTAGATTAGAATAAGTTAGTTTGTCAGATGAAGTAACAAATGTACCTTCAGCAGCATCCTTTCTACATCTATCTTGGTGAGCGGCTTCGAAGCCTTGATAATATTTTCTATCTAAGTGATCTTCACGAGATCCGCCTTTACTTCCCCAAGCAGGTGCAGCACCAGCTAAAGGACCACCCATACCATTTGCATGACTTGGGTTAGCGTTATATGCAACATAAGGGTTACACTGAATAGGCTTATTATCATCTCTTCTAACAATTTTATTCACATTTAGATCAAATGTAACTTGATCAGAAGGTGTGTATCTAATTGCAGCGTTGATTGATCTAGAGTTTTCAGCACCAACCATTTTGTTGTAGTTATTATTTTTATAATAACCATCGTTTTTCTCACTAGCTACAGCTATACGAGTAGCAACATTATCAGTTAGTGGAAGATTTAACATACCACGGAAATCTTGTTGTCCGTGATCAGCAAATCTCAAAGTAGCACTTGAAGCAAACTCAGGTGCAGGCTTTGCTGTAACAATATTAACAGCACCACCAGTAACGTTTTTACCAAATAGTGTTCCTTGAGGACCACGGAGTAATTCGATTCTCTCGATATCCATAGTGCTCATGTAACCACCTAATGAGTTTGGAATATAGTGGCCATCAATGTACATACCACTACCAAATACAAACACAGGATCAGGGTGACCACCACCTATTCCACGAATAACAATACGAGTATTGTTAGCACGGTCAGATGTAGTCAATGTTACATTTGGAACAAAATCACTTGCATCTTCAATTGACAGGATACCTGCAGCTTCCAAAGCATCTGCACTAAATGCAGCAATTGATAATGGCAAGTCTTGTAGGCTTTCTTCTCTTCTTCTAGCTGTAACTACAACTTCTTCCAACATCGCAGCAGCTGAAGCGCTTTGTGCAGCTACTTGACCAGAAGAAAGCAGTAATGAACCAGAAAGGATCGCCATTAAGCTTCCAATAAATAACTTAAATTTCATATTATCTTCTCCTTAAGAAATACAAAATAAACAAAAAAAAACACAAACTATACAAATGATATCTATTTGTTACTTATAATTTGTTGTTTTTTCACAACAGAAATAATTATAATAATAATTCCTAGAAGTTATTAGACACTCTACGCCTTAAGGAGTCAAATGATTTATAGTAAAAAATTAACATTTCTTAAAGTGATATAAAAACAACTAGGTGCTTGGAATACAAATGGATGGCTCTACCTGCTCTCCTAGCGCTAACCAATAGATATCAATGGTTGCATTATCTGTAAAAATTAAAGGTTCGTTGACTATCATCTTGTAATTTAATCTAGTTTGATCATCACTCACAGTAAATGTCTCATGAATATTAATATTTCTTGATTGTGGTGTTCCATCTCGATCAAAGTTTGGGAAATCTATTCTTGAAGTCTCAACTACTAAAGTATTCTGGTCTTCCCAGTGGCCCGAGGAAAAGCCTAAAGGGCTATAAGGCTGATCTTCATCTTCTATATCTTGATCCAGATATATAGTTCTGAGAATTGCATTTTCTTCTAAAAAGAGTTCAATAGTATCACCTCTGTCTGTAAATTCTATTGGGTGAGGATTCATGTTCATGGTGCTTGGCATGCCAGGTGGAACACAATGGACTGCCCAATTATCAATTGGATCCCAGCTCTCTCTTGCTAAGATTGCCTCTTCTTTAAAGGGAAGATAGTAACTTCTATACTCACTAGCACGAGGATCAGGAATGCTCCAAACTCTGAAAATTCCCTTATTTTCAGTTTTGGCTTTTGAAAGCTCAGATAAGCCAGCCTGCCATTGGTCTAAGCCGCCAATATTATTATTAGGCCATCTAGGCTTAGCGGTTGGTATAATAATAACCTCTGTTCCATCTTGTAATAAGACATTTGTAGCTAGAACATCTGCAGGATTAAGATTGGAGACCCGACCAGCAAATTTCATTTTACTGCCTATCTCAAATAACTCTTTTGTGAGGCCGGTTCTTTGTAACATATATATTGAACCAGCTTCGATGTCCCAAATAATAGGCTGGCCTGAATCATCAATACCTGACAACTTAAATCTAATATGCGGGTTACCCCAGTTAAAATCTATAAGCTCACCCTCTACTTCATAAATCTCTTCTGAAAAATAGCTTCTTGAGTGATGTGAAAAAACGATATTTTGAAATAGAAAAAGAAGAAAAAAAGAAAAATAAAGCTTATAATTACCGCAAAACAAATCGTTCTCCACTATTGGCTAATTTAATTAAATTATATAGTATGACTAAGCAATCTGACAACAAGCCTCTTATAATATTAAATATTATATATTTCTTTGGTTTAATTTACCTTCCTATAACTATCAATGCTCAAGAGATAGGAAGCTGTAACTTAGATAATTGGGTTCCCTCTATAATAAAAGCATGGGATGAAGCTAGATTAATTGATAATGCCGACTGTTATCGTGGATTAGTTCAAAGTATGGACCATGGTAGAAAGCTCAGAGATGATTTAATAACAGAATTTGATAAAAAATTTCCTCGGGCTGGTTATAAAGTCGTCGGGCTAGATCCAATTAATGCCGCCCTACCGGGCGTAGATAGGCCTATGGTTGGAGCTATGTATGTAAGTATGTTTCTTCCGAATAAAACGTCTATGCCAATAAGCTCTGCAGAAATACTAATTACAGAGCCAGATTTCATATTTAGCGTTTCAAGTGAGGCAATCAATGAAGCTGAAACGCTTGAAGATGTCATCCAACATGTTGATAGGATTTATGCCTTTATTGAAACTTTGGCTCCAACTTTTATCAACACTCCTCCAAATCCTTACTTAATGCAGGCATCTAATTTGATGGCTCATTGGGGTGTTATAGGAGAAAGCATTGCTGTTGAGCCAACTAAGGAATTTTTAAATAGCCTAGAAACAATGACAGTTACATTCCAAGATGGTAATGGAAATATTCTAGCTAGACAACCAGGCTCGTATTTAGGTAAAAATCCACTTAATGGAGCTCTAGTTGTCATCAAAGAACTAAAAAGAAGAGGTGAAAAACTTATGCCAGGTGATCTAATTAGCTCCGGGTCATATATGCCACCAATATTAGTCACTGAACCAATTGAATACAAAACCATCTATGAAGGTATTGGTGGAAAAACAATTTCCGTCAGTACTTCTTTTTATAATTAATTTTTTAGGAGTATCTAAAGTATGAAAATATCAAGAAGAGAAACAATTAAGATTGCTGCTGGAGTTGCAGGATCAATGTTAGTGAATAGCAAATCTATATTTGCTCAAAATAGTTTAATAGAAAAAACCATTCACTCAACTGGTGAAACAATTCCTGCTGTAGGAATTGGTGCTAGAAATTATAGAGATGAATGGGGTGATAGAGAAACATACAAAGCTACAATTAAAATATTTAGTGAGCTTGGAGGAAAGCTGATTGATTCAGCTCCTTCTTATGGGAATTCAGAAGAAGTTGTAGGAGAAATTATTAATGATCTTTCCATTAGAGATAATCTTTTTGTAGCAAGTAAAGTAGATCGAGAAGGCAAACAAAATGGTATTAATGGAATTGAAAACTCAATGAGTCTTTTAAATTCGGATCCTATTGATCTAATGCAAGTTCATAATTTGATTGATGTAGAGACACAGCTAGAAAGCCTTTACGAAATGAAAGAGCAAGGCAGAGTAAAATATGTTGGCGTAACAGTTTGGCAATCTCATGAACATCAAGGAGTTATAGATCTTATTAATGCTGGATATAATTTAGATTTTATTCAGGTTGATTATGCAGTTGATAATAGAAATTCTGCAGATCGCTTACTTCCAATGGCTTTAGATAATGGTGTAGCTGTGTTAGTTAATATGCCTTTTGGTAGAAATAGACTATTTGACTTAACATCAGGCCTCGATCTTCCTGGCTGGGCTATAGATATTGGCTGTGAATCTTGGGCACAAGTTTTCTTAAAATATGTCATTTCTCACCCTGCGGTTACCTGTGCTATACCTGGGACCACAAAACCTCATCATGCTGAAGATAATATTGGTGCATCAACAGGTGAGCTTCCAAATCAGTCTTTAAGAATGCAGATGGAAAAATTTATTGATGAATTAGCATCGTGATATAAATTAATATTGCCAATAAAGAATCATGTATATAAAAATATGCTTTGGTATATTTTATATTTTCTTCGCACTTAACTTATCAGCGCAAAATATAATTGACAGCCATCAAGAAAAATCTATTCGTATAGTAAGAACTGACGCACCCCCAGAAATTGATGGCGTGTTAGATGAAGAGGTATGGTCTAAAGCTGTGGTAATAGATGATTTTCTCTTATCAAAACCCATTGAAGGTGCTGAACCGTCAGAAAAAACTGAAATTTATCTACTATATGATGATGACAACTTATATATAGGTGGTCAATTCTGGGATAGCGATCCAGCAATGATATCAGCTACTACATCTGGACATAGAGTAAGCAGATTAGGTGATGATGATCGTTTAGCAATAATTCTTTCAACTTATAACGACCTTAGAAGCGGTTACAGATTTGAAACTAACCCTAATGGCACTAAACATGAGGGAATATATAAAACTGTTAGCCAACATTTAGCTACTTGGGATACGGTATGGCACGCAGACTCTTCATATAATGATCAAGGGTGGGCCACTGAAATTGCCATTCCTTTTAAATCAATATCATTTCGTCCAAGTAATGAAACTTGGGGAATAAACTTTTCTCGAAGCATTAGAAGACGTGGGGAAGAGATAAGTTGGATATCTAGAAACAGATCATATAATCCGAGCATAGTAGGAGAGCTTACTGGACTCATAGGAATGGATCAAGGAATAGGTCTGGATATCGTGCCAACAATAGTCATGGGGAATAAAAAAGACTATAGATTAAGCAACAATGAATCGAGTAGTGAGCCGTCACTAGATGTTGTGTATAAAATTACACCATCTCTGAATGGAGCATTAACATTTAATACCGACTTTTCATCTACTGATGTTGATACAAGGCAGGTAAACCTAACAAGGTTTAATCTATTTTTTCCTGAGAAAAGATCATTCTTTCTCCAAGATACGGATATTTTTGAGTTCGGCAGAATTGGTAGTAATACAAATAATAAAGCCATAGATGGTCAGGCTAATAGGGAAAATGGTAGGCCTTTCTTCTCAAGAAAAATTGGTCTAAATAATTCTGGTCAGCCAATAGATATCAATCAAGGTGGTAAACTTAGTGGCAGAATAGGTCCCTGGAGCATAGGAACTCTAGCTATCAACCAAGAGAGTTCTGGCAACATTAACTCTTCAAATCTATTTGTGGGCAGAGCATCTGCTAGCATACTCGAAGAATCATCAATTGGTTTCATTGCAACTAGTGGGGACCCTATCTCTAACATAGATAATTCGCTTGTTGGTTTTGATTTTAGATATTTAAATAGCAGGCTTCCAAATGGAAAAATTATAGAAGCTGATATATGGGCACAAAAATCTAATACTCAGGGTATAAAAGGCGATGATAATGCTTCAAGCTTTGAACTAAGAGCTCCAAATCAAACAGGGATTCGTTGGGCCATAGGAAAAAAAGAGATACAAAAGAATTTTAAACCAGCTTTAGGTTTTACCAATAGAGTTGATATTAAAGATCTTACTGCTGATTTAGGCTACACCATTAGATTTGATTCAGGAAACTATTATACTATCTCTGGATACCTTCAAGAAATATCATCGCTAGATGGTAGCAATCATTCAAAAATTCATGCTATAGAACAAAGATATTATCAAGCTAATAATGATCGCATCTGGATGCGTTATAAAAAAACATCGGAGATCTTAGATAAGCCATTTAAAATATATAGACCTTCTTCCGATCCATCGTCTTCTATTGTTATCTTACCTGGTAAATATAAATTTAATACAACAAGAATAGGAATAGGTACTGCTGGATTTAGAAGATTTTCTACATCATTTGCATTTGAATTTGGTGATTTTTATAATGGAACCAAAAAAGAATTTTGGAGTCGTACTTACTGGCGACCATCTAAAAAAATTCTTTTCACGCTTAACCATAAGATAACTAGAATACAATTACCCCAAGGAAGCTTTTCAGCACAAATTACAGGCTTAGAGACACAAATTCCCCTATCAAACTCACTTTCACTTTCGAGTAATATTCAATATGATGATATTACTGAAAATCTTGGATTTAATGGACGGCTTCACTGGATACCTGAAGATGGTAAAAATTTCTATATTGTTATTAATCATAACCTAGAAGATTATGATAAAAATAATTCCTTTGTTTCATATAAATCTGATATTAACATTAAGGCTAATTATTTAATTCGGTTCTAAATTTATCACCCTGCTTCTTCAGAAACGCAGCCATAAATAGAAAAGTTAAAAGATGAAGGTGAATATCTATATCTTACCTCTTGAGGGGTTAACATTGTAATTGGGTCAAAATATAAAATGTCTACAGCCATAAAATTAGCGTCCCTATAAATTTTCTCTAAACTTCTCATTGCTTCTGATTGAGGAACCCACATAGATTTATTTGATCTTACCGCTCCAGTATCTGAAATTGTGGTTTCTAGACTCCCCCCTCCTCTAGCTTCTGTAGACACAATACCTTCAGTAAAGCCTAAGGTTTCAATTACTAGAACATCTCCATCATACCAACCTATTGAGTGACCAATAGTTGGCATAAAAACACCATCTAGATTTCTTGCGCTTGGGGTAAATTCTAATGGATGGCTATTTTGATTAAGTTTTATAATTCTATGAACATCAAACATTTCATAATAAATCTCAACTCTATCTTCATACTGATCGACTCTCCATGCTGTATCTGGCTCGTCCCATAAACGGCCAACCCCTGAAGGAATACAAAGAGGATTTAAATCATCTTCGAAAATATTAAACACATCAATTCTTCGATGTCCTTCCTTTGTGAGTTCCCTTTGAGAATAAAACCTTTCACTGATATTTGGTATCCCACGAGTTAATTGCCAAATTCCAGTCAAATCTGGAGCTGAAAGAATATTTCTAGATAAAAGGAAGGTAAGTATGAAAAATAAAAACCTAAAGCTGTTTACCATCAATGTTCTCCATCTTTAGGGATACAGCCATAAACTGAAAACTCATATTGAGCTGGTATATAGATATAGCTAACATTTAAAGGCTCTGTCATTAAGATTGGATCAAAATAACTAATCTCTAAAGAAACATTATCGCCAACCATAGAAATTCTTTCTATACTTCTTAAAGCTTGTGATTGAGGAAAAACATTAGTACCTAAAGTGGTAATATAACTTTCGGTAAAACCTAAAGTTTCTATCACAAGAGTATCCCCATCATACCAGCCTATTGAGTGTCCTAAATTTTCAATATAATTTCCATTTATATCAATAGTGCTAGGTACAAAATCTATAGGGTGACCATTTTGGTCAAGCTTTATAATTCTTTTAGTATCAAATGCCTCATAATAAATTTCTACTCTATCTTCATATTGCTCAAGCCTCCACAGGGTATCTGGCTCATCCCATAAACGGCCAACCCCTGAAGGAATACAATAAAGACTCGGGTCATCAACTAAAACATTATAACCATCAAGCCTTCTTTGGCCTTCTGCTGTTGTTTTCTTTTCAGAGTATTCCCTCCAAATATATTTACCTGCCCAATTAACCATCCAAGTACCTTCTAGATCTGGCTGTGCAAAGAGAGTAAAAGGAGCAATTAACAAAAAACCAAAAAATATTCTAAGAATCTTTTTATACATAGCAACACCTAGTGAATAAAGTTATCATTTAATGAACAATTATAGGGAAGAACGGACATGTCTGGACGCCAAATCATCGGAATTTCTGCCGTTACAGGCCTTGTAAAAGTTTGTGGATCATTTATTGTAATAAAATATGTCAAATAATTTGAATCTTCATTAATCATAAATTTTTCTAAAACATTGACCATATGGCTTTGTCTTATTGTGCCAATATGATCAAAGTAAGGCCAATCTATATTTGAAGTATTTATAACTAAACTATCTCCTTCCCAGCTACCAGTTGAATAACCTAGTGGCGAACTAATACTGGCATCATTGATGGAATTATTTGGATTCATATAAATAACTCTTTCGATATCAAACATCTCAGACTTTAGAATAATAATGTCTCCATCCTCTTCTAAGCTAAAAGGATGAACTGTAGTTGTTCTCATCGCAGCAGGCATACCAGGAGTCAAACATAACATGGTAGGATCAGTAGAAGGGCTATAAGCTATTTTCTCTGAAATTGCATTATCTGTTAAAGGCAAATCTGAGAATTGCCTTTCAGTCCATGCTTGAGGCAACCATACCCTAAATAAACCTTTTTCACTTATGGTAGATATCCCATTAAGAATGTCTTCAGAAGATATCCTATCAAATCCTTCATTATTATTAGACCAAATAGGTTGTGTACGACCTCTCACACTAACCTCAACACCATTAGGCAGAAGTACATTAGAAGCGTACATAGTATTCTCTCTTCGCTTTGATGGAGTCCCATAAACTTTTATAGCATCTCCGATATTGACTAAACTACTATTAATGCCTCTTCTATTAAGAGAAATTAAATCAGTAAATTCTAGATCCCATACAGATTGATTACCATCAAGGCTTGTTAGCTCTAACTTAAGTCTAACATGTGGATTTTTCCAATTGGCTGCAATAACCCTACCAATGATTTCTATAGGCTGATTATCATCATACTCAATATGGGAATGATG
>CEUA01210925.1_pt1 | contig 10139 bp, 9 predicted proteins | sample 361541 | NCBI WGS metagenome assembly CEUA01 (sample SAMEA2623079, study PRJEB7988) | marine metagenome | isolation source: saline water (ENVO:00002010), including
TTCAACAAATATATTATAGCATAAAAAAAGAGGGTGTCAACCCCCTTAGATTAGATTAAGATTGAATCCAGCAGATATTCGAGAATCCTTACATTTGTTAACACTAACCGAATGATAAAGAGATGCTGGAAAAAACATCATAGTTCCCTCCTGAGGATCTACGTCAAATGCTGGATACAACCCAAGTCTAGATTTAATCTCATTAGAATACTTAGATATTTGTTTAGTTTGTGCGAAAGCATTAGGAGATTCAAATACTAATTGTCCTGAATCTTTTGGAGTACTAATCCAAAATACTCCAGACATATCACAATTTGCATGTATATGAGGTAAATTGTAATCCCCAGTTGAATTGATGTTTATCCATAATGAGGATATTTCAAATTTAGTATCCTTATTAAAACCATTTGCAGGTTCAGAAAAATACTCATTTAAATTCTTTACTATAGTAAGGTATAGTAAATTTGGTTCATCATTATAATTTACTTTAGAATGCCATCCACCTCGATTGGATACAGTTATACCATCATTCTTATCTTTTTCTTCTTGAGCAAACTCGATCAAAATTGATTGAATACTTTCAAAACCCTCTACACCACATATATGTGCGATGCTAGGAAAAAGAGGAACGAACATTAGTTTGATTTAAGTTTTTTAATTAACGTTTTAGTACGTTTTTTTAATTGACGCAACCGAGCAGACGCTAACTTGGATTTCAAGTTGCGTCCTTGCTTCCTAGGAGTTTCATGGCTTTTGAGACGCATCGGTCTGCTAGTTACTTGGATATTATAGTGTATTTAGACTTCCCTGTCAAGACCACCCATCAAAACCAACGAATATCTCCAATCATCAAACCCATCTGGAACTAGAGCAGAGTGAAAATTGTTGCCATTATAGAAAATGGCACGATTATATACTATTGGTTCCATATGGTACTGATACCACTCGTCATTACCATAAAATTCTTCATATTCAAAATTACCATCAACTTGTCGATCAAAAATACTTTGTAATACATTATCCGATAAGGTATCTACACTATAATGATACGTATTTAATCCTTTCCAAGTATAGAATGCTGTTCCTCCTTCACCATTACACAACCATAAATTTAAAACATGTTCCATACTATCATGATGAGGAATCCATGCCTTACAATTACATGGCATTTTAGATTTATAGATGTTAGTAAATGATTGATCTACCCAAGGTTCAAATCCAACATAGTTGGACAATAATTTTTCCATATCAATAAAAAATTCATACGGAATAATTTGTCTCCAACCAGGAGATGCAGTTGGGTAAAAGAAATCAGACTTATATACAGGAAATTTTTGTAGAACATCCTTGTATTCATCTGGTTTCTTAAGAAAGTCATCAAAGACTAAAATATCGGCACCCTCATGAAGTTTATGCTTCACAGGATACCGATTATTAATTTCAAAAACAGACTTATCAGAACTAAGTGGATTCATCTTCTTCAAGCAAAGCTTTTTTAAATTCTTCTACTTGATCAAGAACTTCTGGATCTACTGGAGGACCAGACTGAACTACTGGTCCTAAAATTGCAACTGCTCCTTCTGGAGATTTAATTCTCCAAACAGTACGATTCCTTTCAGTCATAGTCAAAAGAAACTTAAGATTCTTACAAGCTTCTGCTTCTGTCACATCTTGAACGTCAGTCATACTGTAGCAAATGTATAAGTTATTTGATCATCAGGAACTACCCTAGTTATCATATCTATGGTTTCTGCAAATCCTTCAGATCCTTCATCATCCCATTTCCAAGAAACTTTTTTAGTTTCTCCCTCATCACTAATTATAGTCACTTCCCTTTTAGAAAGATTAATATATACTTCTTCTAAAAAAGTGTCGGACATGGGAACCTCAAATGGGTGAGCGAAAACAAAACTGAGGGTCAATGCATTACCTCAACAGTCATGTGACTGCTTCTAAGTCAGTCTAGTCGGGAACTCGTTTGTTTTCGCATACTAATCATAGCATAGGACAATCAGAATGTCAAGAAATTAGTTCAAATGAATTGTAGCAGCAAGAAGTTTGATAGCAGCAGTAGCAGTTATGGTACATGCAGCACCAGATGCTAGTGTCATAGCTTTACCAGCAGTCATGGTAGCAGCACCAGCAGCAGTAACAGTAAAGAGTGTAGTTGTAACAGTATGTCCTGTAAGTCCTGATACACAACTATATGGTCCTGAAGGATTAGTGATTGTATATCTAGGAATAGCATCAGTTGCAGATCCACCAGGTATAAGAACAGTATCAACAGATCCAGCACAAATTGTAGTAATACCAGACTTCATCGCTAGAGGATTTCTAGGAGTATTAATTTGCTGATATAAGTTAGTAGTAATCATCTCAATAGAGTTATCAGCACTAAAAATCTGCTCTACTGCACTTCTTGTCTGTTGTTTACAAGAATTCTCAAACATACTACCAGAAATTATTGTTGATGTACCTGCTAATCCTATTTCTGCTGCTTGCAGTTCAAATTTAGCACCTGTAGTCATCATCTCTACATCAGATCCAAATGTGAGTGTATGTTTCTGAATACCAGTATCCTTCTTGTCTCCATTTTTATCAACAGATTTAGGAGCACCTGTAGCATTTAAGAAAAATCCTCCACCAACTTCAATATGACAATCACCAGTAATCTTTAAACGATAATCACCATCAACATTAAGAACACTATCCTGTTGAATTTGCGTACATCTATCACCTTTAACTAATTCAGTATGAGTACCAGCATACTCAGCATGGTCAGCAACTAAATTACCTTTATCTCCTTTATTTGGTGGATTACTACTGTTATTTTGTTTGATAGCAGCTTCTATGTGCTCCTTTTCCTCTTCCTCATTCCAAACTTTACCTTCTTTCTCTGCTTCCTCCATAAGTTGCTTAACAGCAAGATATTGAGCATAACTATAATTATTAATTTGAACAGAAGTAAACATCGTTCCACTCGCTAATCTCTGCTGCATAGCAGTACGACCAGGAGTTCCAATATGCAAATTCCAAGATCCATCTATAAATGTATGAGCTGCTGTTAGAAAAGGATCTGCCTTTTCAAAAATAGATCCAAGTAAACTACCACTTGGTTCTGGATTACCATCTCCACAAAGACGGTTAGATTTACCTTTCAGTTTTCTAATATGATCCAACTCAGAATCACTACAATTAGTTACACCAAATAAAGGGAACCAAGCAACAGGAGATTCACCACCTTTTGCTTTCCTGTCACAACCAGCACCAATAAACTTCAAGAAGATTTTAAGTAATCCAGTAAGACTGGTAATACCATTCTTCATTAAATCAAATCCTTCATCAAATATTTTAGTACCTGCCTTCCAAGTATCAAGAATTTGTTTTGCCTTACCAACTGTTGCAACTATTGTTGTAACTCTACTCACAATACCAGAAACTGCATTTAAGATTACTTGAACATTACAAATAACGTTGTTAATAGTCTTCTGAACACCTTGAAGAACCATAGCAGCTTTATCAATCAATCCTTCAAGAAAACTTTCTAAAATTCCTGTGATAAGTCCAACTGGATCGTTGATAAAATTTATAATCTGACTATCAATAGAACATAAAGCTTTTAAAATTGTAGTAACTGCTGTTTGTATAATACCCCAAGTTACATATGGTGCACCAGTTGCACCACCAAGTAAAGTTGCTAAGGATAAAGAATCTGCGAGGTTAGATAATGCCTGTCTCATAGCAGATACTACTTGAGCAAAAACAGCACCTAGAAAATTTTGTATCTTAGCAGTAAGTCTCTTTGCTGTTACTAATTTACCAGTAACAATATTAAGATAATCTCCATCTTCAGCCTTTACCAATTCACTCGCTTCATCAGCAAGATCTTCAAACAAATAATTTAAATTATATTCTAATGTTTTCCAAGGTCCACCAACACCATTAGCAGCAGCATTACCTTTATCATTATCAACTGCACCTAACTTCTCTTGCTTTTTCGCATTTTTAGTAGAACCCATTCCACCAGCATCTGCATCATCATCGCCTGGTGTTACAACACTATTATTCTTAGATTGATACTTAAATCCTTCGTCTTTATGACATGCTAAAATTTCATTAACAGCACCTGGTATCTGTGTTGTTCTATTAATACCTTGGTACTTGTTCATCTTTTCGCCTGTAAGAACGAAATCCTTTGTCTTATTATCTTTAGGATCTTTCTTCTGAACACGCATAACACCAATAACTACTGGCATTTGTGCATTCTCACCATCCATAAAGAATCCCATAACAATAGCACCAGGTTGTAGCATGTTAGATGAAAATCCTTGTCCATCATTTCCTGGTTGGTTAGTAGGTTGCAATACTGTTGCCCAAGGCAAACTATCTGTTGGTAAATCGGCTGTAGTACCACCACGTACATTAGTATAGTAACCAAGTACACGACATTTAACCCTACCAATTTTTGAAGGGTCGTTAGTTTTTTCTACTTCACCAACCCACCAGAAGAATCCATCCTTACCAACAAAATTGACGGTAGGTTCATCGATAATTCCTTCAATAGTCTCGAATGCCATTTGTTAATATACCTTTATCATATGTATTTATTAGACTCTGATAAACTTATATCGTTCATCACCACCCCAAACAATTTTGTCACCTTTAGTTGCTTTATCTATAGTAAATAATTTATCACCAAAAAGGTACATCTCAGCATAAACTTGAGTACCTGTATTAAAATTACAGGTAAACTCACCCCACCAAGATGTACCGTTATAAACTAATAACATATCACAATCAGAATTTCTTACCCAATTAGTAGAACTTCCTCCATGATGTTCAAGTAGTACTCTATCATCAGATAGAACTACAAGTTTCTTTTGTGTACTTAAATATGGACTATCAGGATCCTTCCTATTCCAATGTGTAGATATTAGATAATCACCCTCCCTCTCCCATCTAAGAAAAACTTGACGGAAAAGATGAGGTTGTGATTGTGCTTGAAATTTATTAGACCAAGTTCCAAGTATACATGACAAAAATGATTTCATCAATCATCGTAAACTAAACACTCTGGTTCGTCTGGATGCTGGTCGCAAAATAATTCTAAGCAATTAGGATCATGGTGATCTCCTGCTACGATTTCGTCATGATGATGCTGTTCGTACTCAATTAAATCGTGTAGCTCTTCCTCAGTATGTCTACGCATCTGGGGATTTGTTTGAGGATCATCTAAGATCTCTTTATCATGTTTTATGTGTTGTTCTATGGTTGTCATAGTTTTTTCCCAACCTTATATTAAGTATTTATTATAGCGCAAACATCGAATCTTTCAACAAAACAAGTTGTGTTTTCATTGTCAAACCAACTGAAGAGTGAGTGACACCTGCAATTAAGTACCTACCACTAAACTTTTTATCAACTACTCTACTATCTCCTACCTTAAAAGTAGAAGGAATTATAATATTAATACCTTGTCCTGCATAAAGATCTAAATTACCAGGAATTGATACTTCTAATTTAGTAGACTTAAGAGATTCTAAACGCAACCATTGATATGCTTGAAGTTCTACTAAATGCTCATAATTTTTTTCTGGTTGTTTTTTGTATGCCTTATCAAAAATTTGATTAGGTAATACGCTGTACCTAACCCTTTTAGGATAATCAATTATATTTTTAATTTCTTGATCAAATTTCTCAATTGGGTTAATAGATCTAGTACTATTAAGATGAGACATCTTACTCCATAAAGATTTTAAACTATATCGATAAGCATCAATAGATAAGTCGCTGCTTAATCCAAGTTTAGAATTACCTAATGTAGAAGGATCAAATCCCATACTAAACCCAGACCAAGTTCCATGCCTTAATCCCGTCAACCAATTTCTTTCATCTGGAAAAACTAAGTTAGTAATACTAAATTGATCTGGTTCACCATCAGTAACATTTTTTGGAGCATATTCATACTCGTATATTCTACCTTCTCCTTTATCCCAATTACTTACACTACCTTGATCATTAATATCATCAATCATACCATCAATTGATTTAAAATGGAACCCTAATGCACTTTCCCAAAAAGCAAATCCATTTTGTAAGGTTCCTCCTTTTTTACCTTTACGAATACTACGTTGCATTATCCAGTAGATAGTATCAAGAGGTCTCCAATTAGTAGCAATAAATGTATTGGGATTCAGAGTTTCTTCACCACCAATAGGATTTAAAATCTTTTTAGCTGATCCTATATACTTTTTATCTTTTATAAGTTTCTTAATAATCTTAGATGCTTCAGTATTTTTATTAAAGATATTATCACTATTACCAAAAACATTAGTCACTTCGTTTTTAATAAATTCATCTGAAACACAGTTAAGTATAAATTGCTCAGTTCCACTAGAATTCCTAGTACGAGCTTCAATACTATGAACTCTAAAATGATAAATTCTATCACAAATGGATGTTCTAATTTTAAATTGTATTAACTCAGACCCAGTTATAGAACCAAACATACCTGTCGCATCTTCAAACTGGAATCGTGCTTCTAAAGTTGCAGAAGATATATTCTCATTTATTGTCCAACCTCTTACAAAATCAACCAAATCGTATAAACCAGAACTTGTAGTGAGTTTTATACCATCTCTATAGAGACTTAAACTAAATTCACAATCACCAACTCCTTCTCTTATTAAAGAGGGGTTTGTAGTTTTATTAACAGTACTCATTTAAAGAGACCCCTCAAAGGATTATTAAAAGAATTTAAAACTCTAGTGGCAACACCAAAAATTCCATTAGCCTTAGTACTAGAGAAAGGACCAGACATACCGCCACCGCCTCCACCGCCTCCTCCACCACCAATATAAGTTGGTTTCTCAGACTGTCCTAAGATAGCAGTTGCAGCAGCATTTGCTTGTTCAATCCATCCTCTAGTACCTTGGTTAGCAGTTTCTATTTGAGATAATGCTTGTGACACAATTTCTAAAGTTTTTCTATTCATTTCTCTTCTTGCTCTGTTCCTATCATCAGTTGCTTTTCTCATAGAAGCAGTATCTTGTCCACCTGTAGTAGCATTAGCCTTTGCATTAGTATTACCAAAGAGTCGATTCTGAGCATTACCAGGACCACCTCTTTGATTATTACCACCCATTCCACCAAATCCACTTAACATTCCACCAAGTCCACCAGCCATATTTTGTTTAGAGTCAGTAAAACTCTGAACTCCACTACCACCACTACTTCTACGGTTGCCATCAACACCCATATTAGGATTTAATATTCTTAAATTCTCATTACCTGCACTATTAAAGATATGACCACCAGCCTTAGTTGCATTAACTGATTGAGACTTATCTAATCTTGCACCACCAGTTCTAAATCCTGTTGAACCTAATAGTTTATTGATAGAAGCGTCATCATATCCTGCTGCTATCAATCTATTTCGTAACGATCTAGGATTCTTTGCAAGCATAATTGCTTTTAGAGCTTGTTCCATTTCACGTGGAGATCTTTCAGCATTAATAGAACCGTCTCTTATTGGTTGATACTGCCCTTTACCCATAATAATATCAGTAATACTACCACCTTTAGAATTAAACAAACCTGGTGCAGCACCATCTTGAATAATACCTGCTCTATTCATAACAGATCTTGCTACAAGTGCCATACCCAAAGTACCTTCTCCACGAGCTTCAGCAAGTACTAATCTTTGAAGAAGATCCATTTCAGTTTGAGTTGATCTTCCTTTACCTCCAGTACCTCTTGCCATAAAGTTTCTCATCATAGCACGTAAATGCTGACCACCACTACCATCAACACCACGTTTAGTAGTCTTAAAGAAACCCCAACCTTCTCCAGTACCACCCCATTCTACTGGACCATAATTTTCGTGCATTCTCTTACCATCTTTATTAGATGCAGCTTCAGCACCTGTCATTACATTTTTAACACTAACATCTTTAGGTTGCCATCCCCAACTCGTAGCAATTCTTGCTGCTTCTTGCATCATAGCACTATTTTGTGCTGTTGTAGGAGCATAATCTATCCAAGGTCTACCACCCATAGATGAAGCTGCTAAACCTACACTATTACTATTACGTTTCCAAGTATGAGCACCAGGTTTGTTATAATCAATTCCTTGCTTCTTACTACCATCTCCTGAAAAAACACTATGATAATTGCGACTCATAGGAGCATTATAGTTAGTACCAGTCCAATGTAAATATAATTTCTTATCTACCATACCACCTACAGCTCTTTCTAATCCACCAATATCATACCCCATGCTTTTTGCTTCACGGAGTCTAGTCTTTGTGAGATTTGGATTAGTTCTAGTTGCTTTAGTATCAAATGGAACTATGAATGCTGAACCATCACCCTTCCTTGCAACATATTCCGATCCATGACCAATAAAATCAGGTTCTCCTCCTCCATCAAGACTAACAGGATAACCAGACTGAGGACCATTTATCCAACCTCCACCAGCAAACTCTGCTAACTTACCACCTTTTTCAAATTGAAATCTATTCATTCCAAAACCAGTACCTAGCGGATCATTTCTCAATCCAAGAGGATCATTAAATCTATCTGGTATATTATTAGTGCTACCAGATCCACCAGCATCTTCTAGTCTAGTTCCTGATATTATTGCCTCTATATCACCAGCAGTCAGAGATTCATCTTTTGATAATTCATCCCTCTTTAATTGATCTGCTTCCATTCGGGCTTCATTAGCCTTATTACCCCATAATTTTGCTATTAATAATCCAAGTGCTACTGCACCACCAGCAACAAACAAGAATCCCAATGGTCCTGCAGCTGCAGTCGCAACAAATCCTTTTATACCTACAATACCAGTCTTAAGTGCTGTTACTGCAAACTTCACATCTTTCAATAATGTTGCTGCACCAGCAATACTCAACCATCTAAATGGTAATAATAAAACACCAACACCTACAATAAACTTACCAAATCCTACTAATCGTTCCCACCAAGTACTATCATCCGCAAGCATCTCATAGAGACCATTAAATGCCGTACTAGTTCCAAATTTAGCCCAAGACGCAACAATCTTTGCTAATTTACCTACTACTTCTATTCCTTTCTCTACCGCCTTTTGATTCTTAGGATTTGCAAACCATTTTAATATTGCTCTTCCAATTGTAAGTTTAAACAAACCAGCAAGCATCTTAAGTAAGGATTCTAAAAATCCAGGAACCTTACCCATAGATAACTTCTTAAAGAAATTACCAAAAGATGTAGCAGGTTTAGTGTACTTTGGTTTCGGTAATTTAGTAAGTGCTTTTTGCTCTCTAGTTAAAGATGCATGAGTAATCTTCTTAATATCAACTACAACTTTTCCAAGAGAATTTACCGTTTTACCAAGATTATTAACTGCCTGTACATTAGTCAAAACGGCTCCAGTAAGTTTCGGATCTGAATCATCTGGGTTTGCAGTAGATGCACTAGCCCGAGATACAGGAACGAACTTATAAAGATCAATTTTTGCACCTTTTTGTATTGTTGCCATTAGATGCTATAAGACTCCATACACATATTTAGTTAGCAATTAAGAGCTTCTGTTTGATTGCAGGAGCAAGAGCAACCTCACCCTTAATAATTGGTATAACAAGAGGTAATATTTCTAGTTCAGGTTGATCTAATGCAAACTGCTTAGATCTATCAATTAAACTTCTACCCTTATCAATCATACCAAATACTTCTGCACCAATTCCTAATTCACCTGCAATAGATTTAATACCAGTAGCATAATCAGTAGATCCATGATACATACCCATTACAGATCTAAACAATCCACCAGCACCCATCGAATCTGCTAATCCACCCATAGCAGCCATAGGAGAGAATCCACCAGCAAATAACTGAGAAATTCCTGGTAATTGTGAAACACCTGGAATACCACCAAGGATATTACCCAATCCAGGAATCATATTACCAATTCCTGAAAGTTGATATTTATCTAAGAATCCACCAAACTGTGACATCTTTCCACCTTGACCAAAGAATCCACCCTCACCAAATAATGCACCTGGCTGGGTTAGACCAGTCATATTACCAACTGCTGATAGAGCACCACCCCATCCTCCACCTTGAAGTCCTTGGAATACACCGCCAGCAAGTTGACC
>CEUA01463349.1_pt1 | contig 10139 bp, 12 predicted proteins | sample 361541 | NCBI WGS metagenome assembly CEUA01 (sample SAMEA2623079, study PRJEB7988) | marine metagenome | isolation source: saline water (ENVO:00002010), including
CCATTCGCAGGTCTTGACGTTAATATCTTGGACGACATTGCCGAAAAAACGAAAGCTATTGTGGAGGCTGATATCAGACAGAATGATCTGATAAAATATTTAAAAGATCAATTATGACACGAGTTTCTTTTTGTATTCCTACCTATGAATCTAAAGGTAAGGCGAAGCAGTATCTCTTCGACATATTCTATGCATTAAGTCAGCAAACTAATAAAGATTTTAATGTATGGATTTCAGATCATTCAAAGGACCCCTATGGAAATGTTTATCAAGCATGTGAAGAGTATTCAGATGTCTTACAAATCAACTACGTTCATAACCAAGATAACTTGGGGAACATTTCTGCTAATACTAACAATGCAGTACGTCATGGAGATGGTGACATCCTTAAGATAATATTTCAAGATGATTTTATACTAACTAAGAACCTAGTAGAGGAACTTGACAAAGCATTTAAACCTGGTGTAGACTGGGCGGTAACAGGCTTTGCACACACCCTAGATAATGGTACAACTCATTACAATCCAAAGCATCCTGTCTGGAATGATAAGTTGTTAGAAGGTGTTAACACACTAAGTTCTCCTTCTATCCTTGCATTAAGGAAAGATCTTGATGAATACTTTGATGAGAAACTTGTTATGCTTATGGACTGTGACATGTATTACAGACTGTATAAGTATGGTGAACCAGTACTACTAAAGGACTATCATATCTCTAACAGAGAACATAAGAATCAAACTCAAAGATCCTACGATCATCTACTACCTGAAGAAAAACTTTATTTAAAAGAGAAACATGACAATCGGGTTTAATCATCTAGGCAGACATGGAAGACTGGGTAACCAGATGTTTCAGTATGCTGGACTCCGTGGCATAGCAGCACATAAAGGATATGATTTTTGTATTCCACCAAGTGATTTTAAAGATCCATGGAATGATCATCAACTCTTTGAAGCATTTAAGTTAACAGGTCTTACTGATATCAGAACCTTACCTGGTGCATACGTACAGGAAAGGTTCTTTCATTTTGATGAGCAGTTGTTTGAGAACATGCCTGACAATCATAATGTGTATGGATATCTACAGAGTACAAGATGGTTTGAACATATAGAAGATGAAATACGTGAAGACTTTACATTCAAGAATGATATACATGGACCTTGTAAGCAGATGATGGATACTGTAAAGGATCCTATCTCTTTACATGTCAGACGTGGTGACTATATAACTAACTCAGATAATCATCCCCCTTGTCCAAAGGAATACTATGATGCTGCACTGGAGAAGTTCGATTCTTCCCGTACTGTTATTGTTTTTTCTGACGATCCTGAATGGTGTACTAATCAGTTCCCTGATGACAGGTTCCTTGTATCAGAAGGTGGAGACAATCTTGCAGACTTGTGCATGATGTCTATGTGTAGTGACTTCATCATTGCTAACTCATCATTCTCATGGTGGGGTTCATGGTTAAGTGAGAACCCAGACAAGAAAATCATTGCACCTAAGAAGTGGTTTGGTACAGGGTACACAAAGAACCATGACACGTCTGACTTATACTGTGATAACTGGGAGTTAATCTAATGGAAAAACTTGAATGGGTTGAGCAAGAGTACGTAGATCTAAAGGATACTACGTTTATGATTCCACTGAGGATTGAGACTCAGGATAGGATGAGGAATGCTATTACAGTTCTAACTTATTTGTTACGTGGTTTTAATACCAACGTGATGGTGTTAGAGAATGATAGTACACCTACGTTCAAAGATAATGTCTTACCAGTACTAGAGCAATCAGTACCAGCATTTAATTTAAAGAACTTAAATTATATGTACGAGGAGAGTGAGGAGTACATGTTCCATCGTACTCGCATGCTCAATGACATGACGATGAAGGCTGATACAGATATAGTTGTTAACTATGACACAGATATCTTACTGCCTAAGAATGTATACGGTCAGGCATGTCAGGTCATAAGGGATGGTACTGCTAGTTTTGTTTACCCATATGGTATGGGTAACTATCAGTTCCAAGTTCAAGCAAATGATGAACAGGTAACTGAGTTTATCAATAGTAACTTTAACTTCCTAGCATTCACAAACAAAAGACAGTGGGATGCTAAGTTTGGATTCGTTCAGTTCTGTGATAGAGAAGAGTATATTAAACTTGGTATGGAGATAGAAGACTTCAAAGCATATGGATATGAAGATGATGAAAGGTTCCAAAGGTTCAGTAGATTGTCTAAGATATATCGTATAGAAGATATGGTATGGCATCTAGAACATGAACGTACATCTAATTCATGGTTCAACAATCCACACATAGAAAGTAATAAGGCACTGTATGAGAAACTTATTAAGTTAAAACCTAAAGAACTATTGAAGTACTGTCAGACTCAGGAATATATGAAGACTAGATGTATTGTTGAAGGGGAATATCAGGAGGATTTAGACCCAGAATTACTTGAAGCTATGTGGGAGGAGTCACTTGGATAAGAATAAATCTCTTAACAAACTTGCTGGATTCCCTAATGTATTATGGATTAATCTAGACAGGTTCCCTGATCGTGAGAAGTATATGGAAGATCAGTTTTCCTATTGGGGTATCACTGATCACCATAGAATTCCAGGTATAGATGGTAAGGAAGACGACCCAACGTCATACCTTAAAGGATCTGTTCCACCTAGTATGAACTCAGGTGAGATAGCATGTGTACTATCACATCTTAATGCTATCAGATACTTTGTAGAAGAGACTGACTTAGATGAGGTTGTCATCATGGAAGATGATGTTGACCTTACACCTGCTAAGTCATGGGGATTTACATGGAAAGAAGTTAGGAAACGCTTACCTATCAACTTCGATACATGCCAGTTTACTATAATTAATCCTAATGGTATAACACTTAAGTTACATCATCGCTTTGTCAATGACTTCTCTGCTGCTTGCTATATAATTACAAGACATCATGCCACTAAGTTACTTCGGTTACATAATCGTGGCTCAGCATGGAAGATAGATCAGAACATTCGACCACGTGCAGTGTCGGAAGATTTGATACTTGATAGTGGTAAAAGTTATGCTACTCCATTGTTTAACTATAGGTTAGACATGGGTTCTGCTATACATGAAGAACACATTGACATCTTCCACAAGGACAGTCGTAATGCTTTAGCTGACTTCTGGATACAGCAAGGACAAGATCAAAAAATTGATCAACTCATGGAACTCGATGAATATGTCGGGAGAATTCCACCACAAGTATACCTTAACCAAGCACAGAATGGAACCTCCAACTGATCTATACGAAGACATGTCCACACTCAACGCACTCTATGGTGAGTTATGTTGGGAACATGATGACCCTTTGGAATTCAAAGCCGACTTTAAAAACAACTGTATAATTATCAGGAATAAAAATCATGGCAAAACAAAGAACAATTAAGTTTACTATTCGTCAGGATGGTACTATCTTTGAGGAGGTTATTGATTGTGGAAATTCTGAGTGTATCAAACTCACTGAAGAGATAGAGAATAGACTGGGAGAAGTCCAGTCAAGGAAACTTAAACCAGAAGGATACCTTGCTCAACCTGTAGACAATTTTTGGAAACAAACAACAGATGTCACACTTCACAACAATTAAAACACAAATTAAGGATAAGGATATCCTATTAGAAGTACTAGAAATTCTCCAGATTGATGTAAAGGAGAATCAAGAACTTGTAATCAACAACCCACGTCATGCTGAAGACCACCCAATTCAGATGGCTGACATATGTATCGCTAAAGATGCAGGGTTTAGATATAATGAAAGCACAAAAGTCTATGAACTTCTTGCTGACATGCAGACATGGCAACAGATTCTTCCACCTATAAGATTTCTTGAGAAAATTACTCAACAGTATGCTAGAATGACAGTACATCATACCATTGAGGATTTGGGATACCAAGTCAAGGAAGAGTGGGAGATGGAAGACAACTCTATTGAAATTTACGCAAACGTATGGAATTAATTGATCACATTGGTGTCTTCCACAACCATGTACCAGCAGACTTGTGCCGAGACTTAATAGAATCCTTTGAGTTATGGTCTCAGAAAAAGTATGAGATACATAAGTACTCATTTAATGATGGCGGTAAACAGTTCAAAGGTGAAGGTAGTATGCAGAGAAAGGACAGTCAGTTGTTCCTTGAAACTGTTGACTTACCATTGTCTATGAAGTTGAATGGTTATATTGGACAGTGTTTTGAAGAGTATGTTGGTGTCTATAATGGATTGACACAAGACAATGACCCTGTGTCCTCTTGGACTACCAAGGTACAAAAGACAGAAGCAGGTGGTGGATATCATAAGTGGCACTGTGAAGATGGTGTGTTCATGTATAGGGATAGAGTATTAACATGGATGGTATATCTTAATGATATAAAACCAGAACAAGGTGGTGCTACTGAGTTCCTATACCAGAAGAAAGCAATACATCCATCGGAAGGTACTGTAGTACTGTGGCCTGCTGCATATACACACATGCATAGAGGTGGATTTCTTGTAGGTGACACCCCTAAATATATTGCTACTGGTTGGTTCTTAAGGGAACCAGGTAATGTTACATCGAAGGTACTATCTGAAGCGTGATCATCTACACCTGTATAACCAACGGGTACGATGAAATATCTGATGACAATTTCTATCACCCTGGTATACAGTATGTTTGTTTTTATGATGGTGAGATAAAGAAGAAGGGTAAGTGGAAGTTTGTTAAGTTAGAATCAGATATTAAATGTCCTGTTAGGAGATCATATTTACCAAAGCATCTGCCTCATCATTTCTTGAAGGCAGGTGAGTATACTATGTGGGTTGATGCATCTTATACTATCACCAGACATATAGTAGATTACTTCAAGAATGTTTTTAGTTATCGTAAAGAACTGGTGCTTCAGCAGCATCCAGAGAAGAGAACTATTATAGAAGAGTTTGCCAAGTTATATTATAATGGGTTCAGTACATATAAAGAGTGCCTAGATTTTAGTAGGAACGTTGCTAGTCAGGGTATGAGAGCAGCAGACTACAACCATAGTATAAACTGTTTAGTATTCAGACACCTGACACCAGAGGTTAATGCATGGTCAGAGTCTTGGAGGAAGTGGTACATGCGAGGTGTGAATAGAGATCAGATCTCTAGTTCACTTGCAGAGTTTGAAACTATAAAGGCAGAACGTACACCACTACTGGTTGATCTTACTAAGACTACAAGGATCAAAGAGTATGGTGAGTCATACAAGTTAAATCCTAGACCTACATTCAGTAGCACTATGAAATTAGTGAAGGAGATGTCTAAGTTCTATGGTGTTAGTCCGAAGGTTGCCTTTGATCGTAACAAGATGCTAAGTGACCTAGAGTTATCACGTTATAAGACTCCTATTGCAGATGAAAAGGAAGTAAACAAGAAAGATCTTGTTGTGTATACTTGTATAACCGAAGGGTATGATGAGATCAACCCAGATAATTACTATGATCCTGACGTACGTTACGTTATGTTCTACACTACTGATGTTGATGGTATCATAGACACAGCAGAGAATATGAGGAGGTCTGCTAACTCACCATGGGAATGGCGAAGGATAAACTTACCAATGATAGATGACCCTAAGAGGGTGGCATCTTACGTCAAGATAAATCCACATATATTATTTGAACATGGTACTCATGCTGTATGGGTTGATGGTTGTTATAAGTTAACTAAAGAGTTCATTGATTTCTCACTACAGTGCTTCCCATGTACAGTTCTTAGACACCCTTTACGGTGGCTGTTCCTTGACCAAGCACTAGAAGGATTCATGTGTGCATACTATTCTGCTGAACAGTTCAGAGATTTTGTTGCACTACTGACCAAAGATAGGTACAGTTTCGGTGACTTTAAAGGTTACTGTGGTACTGTAGTGTGGCGTACAGTAGGATCCACTGACGAGTTCTGTAATAAGTGGTGGTCTTATTATAAACATGGTGTTAACAGAGATGTATTCAGTATGGATGCAGCACTACAACTTTCACTTACCGACCACAAGGTCATAGAGAATAGAAGTGACACAGGATTGCAGTTGGGTTATGGTAATAAGACAGGACGGTTGCTAACATGTACACAGCATGGTACAGTAAACCAGTGGAAGGAATCACCACAGTTCTTAGAGGATCTGGGTGTACCCATACCACTACATACTATGAGGACAAACCCAGTAGATCATGTAGTTCAAATGAATATCAATGGTATTCAGAATGACTTAGGTAAAGTGAATGCCTTAGTCTTTCCATTTGATAAGAATGATCCTGTTGATAAGTCCGACATGGTTATCTACACATGTATCACTAATGGATATGATCAGCTCCCGAACGAAAACTATTACGATCCTGAAGTACGTTATGTTGTTTTTCATGACGGCACTTGCGACATTCCTGATCCTTGGATTGGTATTGATATAAGAGAACACTGTGACATTAAATGTCCTAGGAGATTAAGTTTCTTTCCCAAAGCAAACCCACATCTTTTCTTTGAGAAGGGAACACATACTGTATGGATAGATGGTTGCTACCAACACACTGAAAAGTTTGTTGAGAATAGTACTAAGTCATTTCCCTTTACCATGCTACGGCATGCATCTAAGTTCAGTTACTATGATGAGATGCTTGAAGGGTTCCTGTGTGCATTCTTTACTATGGAAGATGGACTGGAGTTGACACGTAAGTTAAAGGAGTTGGATTATAATTTTAGGAAGTATAGTTCTCCACTTGGTACTATAGTATGGAGAACTATTAATGATGAGACAATAGAGTTTAATAAACTATGGTATGAGTATAGTTTGATAGGTTGTAACCGTGATCAGATATCATATGATGCTGCACTACAACTGACTGGTATTAAACCACAAATATTAGAAGATCGTAATGCATCTGGTGTACCACTTGGATTCTATGGTAAGATAGGTAGGAAAGGTATGCATCCTCAACATGGTAGTAAGGATCAATGGAAACTAAAGACCGAGTTTCTTAAAAAGATGCAAGATATAACTGGTCTCAGTTATAAAATATATACTAATTACATGGAGCATTCATTTTATATGAGTGTCTACAACATTGAACACAACATGATCCAATGATTATCTACACTTCGATTACTAATAATTATTGTGAACTGCCTTCTATTGAAGACCATGGACACACATACATATGTTTTACTGATGGTAGTATAAAACCACAGAAACCTTGGAAGTTTAGGGAGATTAATTGTGACTCAACTGATCCAATCATCCAGTCCAGACATCCTAAGATTAATCCTCACCTTTATTTTGATGAGCCTTCTGTTTGGGTTGATGCTAGTAGGCTCCATCTTCTTAACGATGACTTCTACAGGATCTCGGAAAAGTTATTATCAAGAAACGATGCCTTCGTCCTGACACATCCAGAGGAGCATAGTTATACTGAGGAATGTTTTGAATATTATTTGAGGTCATGGGTAGATGAGGAGAAGATATTTAAACTGACAGATGAACTAAAGAAGTTTGATTATGACTTCGAGAATCATAAGACAATCTTTGGTTGTATTATGTGGAGAAATAATACTGAGAAGATAAAAGAATGGTCTGAGAAATGGTGGGAACTGTATGATATATGTGGACCACGTGATCAGTTAGCAGGGTCAGCAGCACTGAAGATAACTCATTCAGATGTTAACGTTGACATGTCACATCCAGCAGAGATCATTACTCAGTTCTGTTTCTATCGTGACTTCTGGCAGAACATAGGAACCACAGGTCAGTATAGTAATGGTAAGGATCAAGTAGAATGGAAAGAGTTTAGATCTGACATCAAAGAACTAACAGGTCAAGAGAATGTTAACCTTAATAAGTTAAGTTATCTTGCTGACATAGGATATCAAGATACTTTTAACGAGATGCTCAACTCTGGGATGGGGTATAGCACTGATGTAAGTGATACATATGATTTACATGAAGCTTTTTTGACTAAGACTAGAGGTGACCATGACTTTATAATCTATAGTTGCATCACTAATAATTACGATAAGATACCACCTAATAACTACTACGATCCTAAAGTTAAGTACGTCATGTTCCATGACGGTTCCCTTGATGACTACCCAGAACCATGGGAGTATAGGGATGTAAGGAAACTATGTAAGCAAGAGTGTCCACGTAGACTCAGTGCATTTCCTAAGATTAATCCACACAAATGTTTTGAGGTGGGTGAGAATACAGTATGGATAGATGCTTGCTATACTTTAACTAAAGAGTTTGCTGATGAGTCACGTAAGATGTTCCCGTTAGATCTAGCAACGATGGAGCATTGTTATGACTTCACATACTATGATGAGATGCTTGAAGGATTCTTATGTTCATTCTTCAGTTACGAACAGGGTATGTGGTTAACTAAAAAATTATTTGAGGCAGGGTATAAATTTAAAGATTACATTTCTCCATGTTGTACTATGATATGGAGGACAGTAAGGAGTACAACATCATTTAGAAAGTTCTGTGATGAGTGGTGGAAGTGGTCTCTAATCGGTTCTAACAGGGATCAAATATCATTTGATGCTGCACGACAGTTCAGTGGTTTAAAGATCTTTAGAGTCCATAACAAACCACCTGAGACATTAGTTAAAGGTATTGAGTTAAGATTTACTGAGAAGAATAAGAATAGAAACGGTAAGCATCCTAGACGTGGTACTATTGATCAGTGGAGACAACGTGATCAGTTCTTAAAAGATATGCAAGAGTATACTAAGTTAAGTCCTAAGATATATGCTACTCATGAACACATTAGTATGCTTGAGTTCAATGACTTGCTACCACCTGATGTGATGCAAGAATATCTTATGACTTCTCCTACCATGAGAAACCTTAAGAGACAACAGCAGTTGTGGTCTAAAGATATGAAGAGGATACGTGATGCTGTTTGGTCTAAGTCAGATCAAACTAATTCAGAAGGCACTAAGGAAGAGCAGACTGATGAATGGAAACGTAGACAGAAACGTGAGATACTATTACAGAAGCGTAGGTTTACCAGAGATCTTAAGAGTACAAACGAATGACAGACACACGTTCAGAAAAAATCCAAAAGTTCTTAAATCCTAAGAGGAAACAAATTGTACCTGATAAAAAAGGACATAAGTTTAGAGAACTTATGGAGACTTATACTCCAAAGGAATTAAGGGCTAAAATATTACATAGATATTCTACCAGTGGATATCTTAGGCACATTTCTCATAGGTTTTTCTTAGATAAGTCTGAGTGTGTAGTTGATCTAGGTGCTGGTTGTTGTATCTTTGAAGGGTTTATAAAAAACTTAGTCAACGTAGATATATTCCCTTATCCTGGTGTTAATCTTTTAAATGATATGAAATACACTCAGTTACATAATAATATAGCTGATGGTATCATTTGTATAGGTTCACATATTTGGATGGAACATACCAATGAAGTCTTAGATGAAATCCATAGGATAGCAAAACCAGGATGTGTTTGCTTTATGAAAACTAATTCTATAAGTTTATGGGAGTGGATTGATAGGGCAAAAGGTCATCCGTATGATAGAGATAAAATTACACAGTGGATAGAAGATCAGCATGAGGTTGCTGAAGGTCCACACTTTAAGAATAAAGAAGATGGATCTATAAGAGCAGAAGTTCCTGATCTTAATACTCGTGGTCATAATAAAAGATTAGATAGATCAAGAGACATGGTAGACTGGGCTTGGATTCTATAATGTATAAAGTTTTATTCATAGGTAAGGTTAAAGATTTGAACGATGAGTATGAGCAATACAATCGTGATCTTTATGCTAGTGCTGAGACCTTAGATGGTTTCGTCAGCATAGAAAGTGAAGTGATTGAAGGAGTAGAGATAACCGTATCAACTTGGAAGACTAAGGAAGATGTGATGCAGTGGGCAAGAGACCCCGAACATATTAAAGCGAAGCGAAGAGTTAATGAATGGTATGACTGGTACAAAGCAAAGCATTTTGAAGGCTTGACAAATACTTAACATTTTGTTATACTAAATAAATCGGTGAGCATTTGCTCACATTTTTCCCCTGACCAAGACTAAACGGGGTTACAATTAGTCTTTTTATCTA
>CEUA01001063.1_pt1 | contig 10138 bp, 4 predicted proteins | sample 361541 | NCBI WGS metagenome assembly CEUA01 (sample SAMEA2623079, study PRJEB7988) | marine metagenome | isolation source: saline water (ENVO:00002010), including
GGTAATATCCTTTTTGAAGATAATGCAGATGATGAAGTTGGAATGACACCTATGAATGGACTTGAATTTGCATGGGAACAGTACTTCTATGATTATGGTGATATTACGCAACCTGGTAGTTTAGATTGGGAAGTTTATCCTCCAGGAGCTCCTTTTAATGGAAATACTCAATTAGATATGGCTGCTTATGCTGGAGCCGATATAAGAATTAGATTTACCGGAAATATGGATGAAGATGATGACGGTGGTAATGGTAATGGATTATTTATTGACGATGTCCACATATGGAAAGTTTCTGTTAATAACCTTCCTCCTGTTTCCAATTTAAATTCCGTTGCTGAAGATGCAAGCGTAACAGTGTCATGGGATTTGCCGCCATCAGAACAGTACGATAATGATGAAATATTTTATCATGATAATTCTGCAGATAATGCATATTATTGGGGTGTGGAAAATGAAATAAGGTTTGGGTCAATTTTTACGATTCCATTTGGGGCAGAGACATTTACGGTGCATTCAGCTATGTTTGCAGCTGAAAGCAATAATGGTTCAGATATTACTACGGTAATTGAAGGTTATAATGTCTCTTCAACTGGTTTGGCTGAGACAACTCCAGTATATTCAATGAATGCATCCTTAGCTAGTGGTGAATTATCAGAAGTAGACCTTGGTGGTTGGGTTTTCGAAGGGTCATTCTTGATATCTATGAGTGCAGATTCAAACGTATCGATGTATGTGGATGAATCAGCCGAAACCTACAATTCTTACTTTGCTAGTTCTGATTTTGGATCAAATAATTGGTACGAGCTTGTTGAAGACGGAGGTGGGTTAGGTGAGTGGATTATCAATGTTACAGTTTCAACCACTGGAGATATTGTTCAGCCTGAATTTAATGTTTATAGAAGTGTTGATGGTGATGATTTTAACGCAACTTTTAATGGCATGGGTCTTACTGATAATGTTTATATAGATAACTTTGTTTCTAATGGTGTTGAATACTGCTATGAAGTTGAGGCAGTTTATGAGGGTGAAGCTAGTGACTTAGCTGGTCCAACTTGTGCAATGCCAGAAGCCCAAACTATTTATGAATTATATCATGATGATGGCACAGATGAAACAAGTATAAATTCAGGCTTCATGAACCCTTTGTGTGTGAAATTTACTCCTGAGGCGTACCCAGTTGATCTTTATCGTGCCACATTTTATTGTGTTGGAAATTCTACAGGTGATGCATTTGTTACTATTTGGGATGATGATGGTGCTGATGGAATGCCTGGTACAGTTTTATTAGAAAATTGGCCAGCAACCCTTATTGGTGGTTACTGGACTCCTGTCTCATTAAGTAACCTTGGGATCACGATTACAGAGGGAAGCTTTTATGTTGGTTGGGTTGAATTGAATAGTACACCACCAATTGGAGTAGATTCAGATAATTCTCCAGAAAATAGTTTTATTGATATTGGTTATGACTTAGGACTAGAGCCATTTGGAAACTATTTTGATGGAGCTCTTATGATTCGCGTTGAAGTAGATTCAGCAAATGTTCTAGGATTACAAGAAAATTTAGATCCTTCAATTCCAAAGGAATTTTCTCTAAATCAAAATTATCCAAATCCATTTAATCCGACGACCACTATAGATTTTGCATTAGCAACTGAAGGTAATGTTTCTCTAATGGTTTATGATGTTATGGGTAGAGTAGTTGATAATCTAGTCGATAAAAATTTAACTCCAGGTTTTTACTCGTTTGGAATGAGTGGCGTAAATCTTTCCTCTGGAATGTATTTTTATAGATTAACCGTAAAAAATTCTAATAGCGTGTCCATCTTTTCTAAAACAAAAAAGCTGGTCTTGATGAAGTAATTTTAAATATTTGAGGGACTCTTATGAGTTCCTCAATAACAATGAGAGTCAAATGAAAAAATACATATTAATTATACTGTTACTTTCAAATATAGTTTTTGGAGAATACTATTCTGATCGTTTTTTAGTTTATATTAACAATTCTGAATCTGATTTCGTTTTAGATAATTCCTCAAGAACAAATAATAAACAATTAAACCAAAAATTAGATCAATATGGAGCTCTCAATATTCATCAGTGGTTGTTTAATGCTAGGCCAACGGATCGAGATGGTGATATTTATTTAAATCGATATTATGTGATTCAATTTTCATCTTCTAGAAATGATCTGGAATCCTTAGTTAAACTTTTCTTAGAGCTTGATTGTATAACTTCAGCTGAAACTATGACAATTAATAGACCTACATATATTCCTAATGATAGTCGTTGGAATTCTCAGTATGGTCTTCATTTAATCGAAGCTGATTTGGCTTATGATTTATGGGACATTGAAGGTGGTGAATTACCTGGGTCAATGGAAGAGGGAGAGATTGTAGTTGGGGTTGCTGATGATGCCATGGATTGGGATCATCCAGATTTAATAGAAAATATATGGCAAAATTTAGGTGAAGATGCAGATGGTGATGGCACTGTTTTGGAAGGGCAAGGAAATACTTGGGGATTTGATCCACAGGATCAAAACGGTGTAGATGATGATGGTGATGGGTATGTTGATAATTTTATAGGATGGAACTTTGCAAATGATGGAGATGAAAATGATCCAATCTATTCATCCAATAGTTTAAGTCATGGAACAAGTGTTGCCGGTTGTGTCTCAGGTATGACTAATAATTCAATTGGAGTTGCATCTGTAGGATGGTCTGTTAAAATAATGCCATTTAGATGTTCTGATAATGGACAATATATAGAATATGGTTATAATGGAATTCTAGCGGCAGCTCAAATGGGCGCAAATGTAATTAATTGCAGCTGGGGTGGTTTTGGTGGAGGAAATCAATCAGTAATTAACACTGCCTATAATACATATGGATGTATTGTTGTTGCTTCTTCAGGTAACGGTGGAGATGATGGAAATACTAATTTTGATTTTCACTCACCATCGGGTTTGTCAAATGTAATATCAGTTACCGCAACAGGCCCTAATGATAATTTCGGTTGTTGGGCAACCGGTGGAGAGACGGTAGATATTAGTGCTCCTGGAGAGAGTATCTGGACGACTAGCCTTGGTGGTGGTTATGGAAGTTCATGGGGGACCTCATTTTCTTCACCTATAACTGCTGGAGCACTTGCACTAGTCTGGTCTAGGTTTCCATCTTTAACAAATGATCAGGTTGAAGAAAGAATCTTAACTAATACTGATTTTTTTTCTGATATGGAAGGACAATGTCAAGGAGAATCTTTGGAGGGAATGCTAGGAACAGGAAGATTAAATATTTACAAAGCTTTAAGTGCAGGAGTCTTTCCAAGCCTTTCAATTAATGAAGTGAATTATTTAAATGATACTGATCAAGATGGTGTTTTTAATCCAGGTGAAACGGTAAAAATCAAACTTGTTATTGCAAATGAAGAGGGTTGGGCAGATGCTGAAAATGTGATTGCCACAATAACAACAGATGATGATCGAATATTTTTCACAGATAGTGTAATTACATTTAGTAACGGTATTCCAGCTGGAGGTTCTTCATTTACTTTGGTAGATCATTTTTTGGCATATGCTTTTGAGGATGCCCAACTTGGTGATATTCCGTGTGTTGTAGAAATACAAGCTGGTACAGAAGAACCCTATTATGAAACTGAATTTGAAATTGATGTATCATTGTCATTGAACCAGTATGGTTTTCCAGTTGATAATGCTTTGATTAAGTCTTCTCCAATCATTACAGATTTAGATAACAATTCTCTAAATGAAATTTTTTACGGAGCTGATGATGGAAAAGTTTATGGCTATATGATAGCAGGAATATCTCAAGCAGGCTTCCCTTTTGAGGCTGATGATAAAATCAGGTCAAGTCCTGCGACTGGCGATGTTGATGGAGATGGTAATAATGAACTGGTATTTGGTTCCTATGATAACAAATTATACATAGTTGGGGCGTATGGTGAAGAAAAGCTGGCTTACTGGCAGCCAGGTGTAATAATAGGATCACCGGCTTTAGCTGACTTAGATAATGATGGAGATTTAGAGGTGATTTTTACAACTCAAAATGGTAATTATGGTGATATATTTGCGATTCATCATGATGGAGAAGAAGTTCAGGGGTTTCCTGCAGACATTGATGAAAAAATGTTAGTTGGCCCTGCTGTTGGAGATTTGGAGGGTGATGGAATAATAGATATTGTAATCGTAACATGGGAAGACCACATATATGCATTAGACTCTGAGGGTAATATTAAATCTGGATTTCCAATATTATCAACAAATCGATTTAATTCACCAGCTTCTCTTGCGGATTTAGATGGAAATGGAACTTTAGAAATCATTGCAGGAAATGATAGTGGCCTTCTCCATATTTTACATCATGATGGAACTGAGATGGCAACTTTTGATACGGGTGATGATATTAGGGGTGGAATTTCTGTTTCAGATATAAATAATGATGGTGATTATGAATTGTTGTTTTCAGGATATGATGATATGATTCATGTTATTAATCCTATTAGTGGTCAAGAATTAGAAGGTTGGCCTATAGATATGAATTATAATTCATTAACGGGTCCTGTAACAGCTGATTTAGATGATGATGGTGACCTTGAAGTAATCGCTGCTATGAAATCAGGAACGGTATACGTTCTTCATCATGATGGTAGCTATTTTAATGGATTTCCAGCTAATGTTTCAGGTACGATTGAATCTACACCTGCTATTGGAGATTTAGACTCAGATGGTAATTATGAATTAATTTTTGGTACAACTGAAGGATTACAAGTCTTTGATATTAAGACGGATAAAGGTGAAATGGTATCATGGAAAATGCATCGTGGTAATCCTTTTAGAAATGGGACATATGGTTTATCATTATTGTCTGTTAACCCAGATGAAGTTACTTTGCCTGATAAGTTTTTTGTGAGTCCAAATTATCCAAATCCATTTAATCCATCTACAAAAGTGGATATCCAGATAGTTACGGAATCAAATTTAAATGTAAGTATTTTCGATTCAAGAGGCCGATTGATTAATACTTTAATCAATAAAAATAAAACTCCTGGTTTTTATTCTCTCAAATGGGATGGAAAAAATATAAATGGTATAAATGTTCCAACTGGTGTTTACTTTATTCAAGTAAAATCAGGTAAAAATATAGATACTCAAAAAATAGCTTTAATAAAATAGAGGTTAACTGTCATAGGTAAATACCTTTTCATAGTTCTATATTTATCTAGTTTTATAATTTCGCAAGAACTTATTCCTAGATGTGGTACACTTGGTCCAAACGAGCAAGAATATAAGCTTACTAATAATCAAATTCAAAGTTGGGTAAATTTGGGTAATAGAACCCCAGATGATGACCCAGTTCATATTCTTGTTGCCTGGCATGTAATTTCTTCATCTACGGGTCTTGGTAATATTCCAGATAGTCAGATTGAGGATGCTGTTGAAATACTAAATCTTCGTTATAATGAAGTATTTAACTATTATTTTACTCTAGATGTCATTACAAGACATGAAAATGATGACTGGTTTGTTTTTGAACCAGATGAGCAGGCTAACCAGAGTTATGATGAAGCTCAGATGAGATCATCTACAGTTACAGACCCAGAGCATTATTATAACATCTGGTCTGTTTTAACTGAAGCAGAAAATGGTTATATAACGCTCGGTTGGAATTATTTTCCTTTTAGTTCAGCCGAAGACAGTTATTGGCAAGGAACTACTATAAATTATACAGCTTGGAACGGAGGTACTCTCGAACATGAGGCAGGTCATTACTTTGGCTTATATCATACATTTCAGGGTGGCTGTTCAGGCAGTAATGATCAGGTAAGTGATACACCTGCTATGTCAGAAGATGGAATTTATAGTTGTGATGAAAATCAAGATTCATGTCCAGACATTGAAGGTATTGATCCTGTTACTAATATAATGAATTACTCAGATTGTAATTATGAGTTTACCTCAGGTCAGGCGGATAGAGGATACGCAATAACTGTTAATTATCATCCAGGTCTTTTAGATAATGAGTTTTATTTACCAAATTTATATCTAGACTCATTAAGCTATTATAATGATAGTGATGGAGATGGAATCTCTAATCCAGGAGATACCTTAGAAATTAGAGCATTTATAGGAAATCAATGGGGTATTGAAGCTGATAGTATTTTAATCACTTTTTCATCTGAAGATGAAAGATTACTTATATTAGACAGTATTATTCAATTTCAAGAGCCTTTATTCCCAGGAGATATTTCCTATGGATCTGATACAGATCTTTTTGAGGTTTATGTTCAATCTAATTCATCATTGGGTATTGCTGTTGGAAATTTGAACATCACTTCAGGGTCTGGTGCTAATCAATATGAAATTGATATACCCATAGAAATTTCAATTTCATTGAATCAATCGGGTTTTCCATACAAAAATATATTCTTCAAATCTTCACCTATGGTATTTGATATGGATGGAGATTCTCTCAAAGAAATTTATCTTGGATCAGATAATGGAAATTTATATGGTTTTAATAGCTTTGGCGAAATTTTGGATGGTTTTCCATTTGATGTTGGAGTTGATATAAGATCGAGTGTTGCTATTGGAGATTTAGATAATAATGGGGTCGATGAGCTCATTTTTGGATCAAATCAAGGAAGACTATATATTCTTAATCGTGAAGGAGATCAAGAAAATAGTTTTTATGCTCCTGGAATTATATGGGGAACGCCAGCACTAGTCGATTTAGATAATGATGAAGACCTAGAGATAATATTTACAACTGAAAATTCAAATAATGGGGATTTATATGCAATTCATCATGATGGCGAATTAGTTGAAGGTTTTCCTGTAGATATTGATGAGAAGATGATGGTTGGACCTGCAGTCGGTGATCTGGAAGGAGATGGTGTTTTAGATATTGTTATTGTTACATGGGGAAAAAATATAATAGCAATTGATGCAAATGGTAACTTGAAACAAGGATTCCCATTTTTAACAACAAAAAGGTTTAATTCTCCAGCAACTTTAGCAGATCTAGATAATAATGGTACTCTTGAAATTATAGCAGGTAATGATGATGGAAACCTTCATGTATTAAACTATCAGGGATTAGAAATAGCATTTTTTGATACTGGCGATGATATAAGAGGAGGAATTTCAATAGCAGATCTAGATGATGATGGAAGCTTAGAATTGCTCTTTGTTGGCTATGATGATATGATTCATGTATGGAACCCAACTAGAGATGAAGAGTTAGAGGGTTGGCCAATAAATATGGGTGATAACTCATTGTCTGGACCAGTACTTGCAGATTTAGATAATGATGGAGATTTAGAAGTTATCACAGCAATGAAATCAGGGACTGTCTTCGTCATGCATCATGATGGTAGTTTCTTTCAAAATTTTCCTATGAATATCTTAGGTATTGAGTCAACACCTGCTGTTGATGATTTAGATAATGATGGTGATTTTGAATTAGTTTTTGGAACTACTCAAGGTCTCCAGGTTATTGATTTAAAATCTGAAAAAGGAAGTCATGGTTCCTGGAAATTACACAGAGGAAATATATATAGGACAGGATTATATAATGCATCGTTGTTATCTAATACTCATCTCCATGAAATTGAATCAAATATTTTCTCTGTTAGTGCTAATTATCCAAACCCTTTTAATCCAATTACTAATATAGATATACAAATTGCAGTATTGTCTAAGTTGGAAATTCATGTATATGATGTCTTTGGTCGATTAGTAAAAACAATTATAAGTGAAATAAAGAGACCAAATAAATATTCATTTCAATGGAATGGATTAGATAATAAAGGTAATATGGCTTCAACAGGTATTTATTTTATTCAAATCAAATCAGGAAATAATATGGTTACACAAAAAGTAGCGTTCTTGAAGTAGTTTGTCATTGCAATTTGGTATTGTTTTAAAGTAAATTATGATTCAACTTCAAAAAGGAGTTTATATGAAAAGTTTTTTTAATATTATCTTAGTTGTAAGTTTTTTATCGTCAGTTTCATGGGCTAGTCTTGATTGTCCCGCAGATTCAGCAGTTCATATTGATAACCGGACGATGCTTCCTGATGGGAGTCCAAATCCTACCTATGGTCAAGAGATAACTACAGGTATGTGTGGATGCTTAGGTTTTGTTAATGGTGCTTCTGTTGATGGAAATGAAATTACATTTATGATTAGAATGGTTGATCATGAACCAATTAGGGGAATTGAATTAGACATTTATCATGATAATCCAGATTTAATTTATTCTGGTGTTGATAAGGGAGAAAAATTAGAAAATGTTACTGACTCTGATGGTACTCCTAGGACTATGACTCTTCTTGGGAATTACTTAGAAGATCATTTAAAAGTTCTCGCTTACAGTACTTCGCAAGCTCAGACTTCTGGTGATGGTGTTGAAGGGGATTTAATTCATGTGACTTATGAACTTGCAGATGGTGCTACGCTTCCGAGTGAAGTTACATTTTACTTTTCTTTAGCAAATCTTCCTGGTACATCCATGAATCCAGAATTATTAAATGTGGTTTGTGGTTACCCAGATGAAGATAATCAGGTGACGGTTTCAACCTCTGCATTATCAAGTGAAGATGAATTAGCGCTACCTGATAAATTTGCTCTACATCAAAATTATCCGAACCCATTCAATCCTTCAACCCAAATTTCATTTGACGTTCCAGTTTCTTCTGATCAAGTTGTGTTGACTGTTTATAATGTATTAGGGCAAAATATTAATGTGTTAGCTAATAAGATTATGAATGCAGGAACTTATACTTTAGAGTGGAATGCTACTGATCAAATGGGAAATCCTGTTTCTTCTGGTATATATTTTTATGAGTTAAGAACTAAATCTTTTACTAGTCGAAAGAAAATGTTGTTAATTCGTTAATTTTATTTAATATTATTGGTTTATATTTAAATTCCCTTATCCTAGGATAAGGGAATTTTTTTTATGCAAAATTTTACAAAATATTTTATATATGCTCTTTTTTGTTGTCAATTAATTTCTCAACAAGTTTATCGTTCGGTTGAAGAAATAGAGTCAGAGTGGGGTGGTTATACTGAGTATCAAAGAGATGAAATGATAGCATTTTGTGATTTTCTATTTAAGGAGGGTCACTATGAAAGATGTATTATGTCGTCTTTTAAGCTGTTATATAAGCTTAATGATGATCCAGTAGTGCCAGTAATCCATTATTATATTGCGAGGTCTTATGAAGAGATTGAAGGATTTGATCTTTCTATAAAGTATTATAAAAAAGTTTTAGAAAGTGAAGATTCAAATTCAAAAATTTTTAAATCTTCAAATTATCGTATAATGCATATAAAATATTTATTGGGAGATTATGATCAAGTATTATTAGAAACTAAAGATGTAAAGGATCCTTATTTGTTAATATTAAGAGCTTACGCATTGCTTAGAGAGCAAAAATTTGAGGAGTCGAGAGTTACTCTTATACTGGCTCAGTCTACATTTAGCCATTCTCATTATAATAAATTAATCACGCCATTATATAAGACTATTGAAGACGCTGGGCTTGTCAGTAATTATAATAAATATTCAATTCTTTTTTCAGGGCTTTTATTTCCAGGTGGTGGTCAGTTTTTACTTAAAGATTATGATCAAGGTAAAGGTGTAATTGCAACTTTTGGGTTATTAATGCTAATGACTAAATGGGGGGAGGCAGAGCAATGGGGTGATAATAGTGGGCGATTTTATAATAGTGAGGGAAATTCGTTTCCAGTAAATAATTTTAAAAAAAGAATAAACATGCAAGGTAATTTACCTGTTAAATTAAATTTTAGTTTTTCTAGTAACAGTTATACCCCATTTTTTTTGGGTCTTTCAGTTTTAGTTTCAAGTGCTTGGTCATCATTTAAAAAAACAAAAAATAAAAATTTTATTTTTATGGATCATTTTATAAATGAGCAATTAAATATTTATCAAGCATCAAATTTTTTCGATTTTTATGAACCAGATTTATTAGAAATAAATTAAGTTTATTTATTTCCCCATTTTCTTAAATAAAGTTTGTTCTTATTTAAAACATCTTATAAATTTGCAGGCTTTATAAGATTTGATTTTTGAAAATTTGGTATGCGACG
>CEUA01176999.1_pt1 | contig 10128 bp, 8 predicted proteins | sample 361541 | NCBI WGS metagenome assembly CEUA01 (sample SAMEA2623079, study PRJEB7988) | marine metagenome | isolation source: saline water (ENVO:00002010), including
AATTATCAATTTAGTATTGGTTTTATTCATGAAGCCATTTGGGGAGGCAGCACAAATGATGGAATAATACCTGGTAATCAACCAAGTACATTCAAAGATTTTTTGAAAATTATAATTGCTGAAGACGGTCCTGATGAAGGAGGGCCACATCCAAATGCATTGGGGAATCATCTTGGAGTGACAGAATTTATATTTAAAAAGAATGATAATAATCGAATATTAAAGTTTTATTATCAACATTTTTTTGAAGACACTAGTGGATTAAGATTTAGAAATGAAATCGATGGTTTATGGGGATTAGAATTAGATAATTATATTCAAAACTCTACCTTTTTATTAGAGTATTTACATACTACCCATCAAAACATGGATCCTCCTTATGTAGCAGAAGCCTATTATAATCATGGAGTGTATCAAAAAGGATGGAGTTATAAAAACTATACACTAGGTAATCCATTTATTAACCATTTAGAGATTGAACCAGTAGATGTAATTCACATGGCTACTGCTGGAAAATTTCTTGATTATTCATACCAAATAAAAGTATCAAGAAAAACCAACATAAGCGATTCAATCAAATATCAAATTAATATTAATAAAAAAATTAATACTACTAACACTGTTGGTTTATTGATTCTAAATAATGAAGATAAAATTGGCTTAGGGGCCAATATTGGATGGATTTTATAAAGACTTTTCTACTATATCACATATAATGTGACCAATTAATATATGCATTTCTTGTATACGTTGAGTATCATCAGTTTTAATATTTACATTGATACCACCAAGTTTCTTTGCTTCACCGCCATCATTGCCTGTTAAAGAAATAAATTTTATTCCCTTTGATTTAGCACACTTAATTGCATTAATAATATTTTGAGAATTTCCACTTGTTGATAATAGTATTACGACATCGTCATTATTGCCTAAAGCTTCTAATTGCCTTACAAAAATATTATCGAAAGAATCATCATTAGACCATGCGGTTATAAATGCAGTATCAACATTTAAACAAATTGATTGAAATGATTTAATCTTTTTCTTATACATTCCTCCAACTAATTCGGCTGATAAATGATTTGCTTGCGATGCACTTCCACCATTACCGCACCAGAAAACTGTATGATTCTTTTTTAATGCATTTACGATTAATAAAGATGCTGTATCTATTTCAGATAAAATATTCTCGTCTAAAAGTTCTACAGTATTGATATGTGATGCTATAGATTTTTTTATAATTTCATTCATTTTATATCTTAAGATAAAGAATTATTAGGAATTATAAAATAATCTATTCATTCTCTAGCCATTGTTGGAACATCAACACTTCCCAAAGATGCATATGCCAATCATGAGTACCTGCTAAATGTTGGTTAAACTTTTTCGTTATATCTTTATGATCCAAGTACCCTTGATTTTTTATCTTCTTCTCATCTAATAAATTAATACTCCAGTCTTTTAAATCAGAACGAATCCAATCTTGCAAAGGCACTCCAAATCCCATTTTTGGTCTATCAGTCAATTCATTAGGCAAATACTTTTCTAATACTTTTTTTAATATCCATTTTTCGCTATTTTTACCTTTAACCTCATGAGGTATTGTCATAGAAAACTCAATAATATCTTTATCTAATAGAGGAACTCTAGTTTCAAGACTAACCCCCATTGCGGCCCTATCTACCTTTACTAGAATATCATCAGGTAAATAACTCAATGTATCAAAAGACATCATATGATTTGGCAAACCTTCTTTTTTGGATTCTAAACTATTTAATTCACCGTATGTAGATTTATTTTCAGGAGAATCTATAACAAAGCTGTGTGGTTCAACCCATTGTGAAAGTAAGGTTCTATAAAGTCTTTCATCTGAGCTACATTCCAAAAGTTTATATGATCTTTTTAATAAAAAACCCATCGATTTATTATTATTTTGATAGCTTTTTACTACAAACTTAATCCAAAAAAATAAATGGTTTAAAGTTGACTTTGGAGTAACATAAATGAGCTTAGAAATTACTTTTCTTAATGGACTTGGTATAAATTTTATTTTATTCCATACTTCTTGAGTAAAACTATATCTCATATATCCATAAAATAATTCATCACCTCCATCGCCTGACAAGCTTACAGTTACATTTTTTTTAGCTAATTGACATAGTAAATATGTAGGAATTTGGGATGAATCTGCGAATGGTTCATCGTAGACTGAAGTAATTGTAGGAACAATATCAAGAATATCCTTTTTTGAACAATATAATTCATGATGATTAGTTTTTAAGAAACTTGCAATTTCTTTAGCATATATAGCTTCATTATATTTTTTATTATCAAATCCAATGGTAAAAGTGTTAATTGGTTTTTCTGATTTAGATTGCATAACAGATGTAATCAAAGAAGAGTCTGTTCCTCCTGACAAGAATGTGCCTATAGGTACATCAGAAATCATTTGCATCTCTACAGAATTATGTATTAGCGAATCTAAATTACTAACAATATCATTTTCTGTAAGATTTTTTGATTGATTTTTTAAATGATGATATCTATCTATAAAGCTCCAATATGTTTTAGGAGAGATATTCTGGAACTTGCCTTTTAGTAGTTGATCATAGCTGATTTTAAAATATGTTCCTGGCAGCAACTTATTGATATCTTTATAAATTGAAAATGGTGCTGGAATATATCCATAAGTAAAAAATTTTGATAGAGAGACTAAATCAATTTCTTTTTTAAAATTAGGGTGTTCTTTAAAGGCTTTTAATTCTGATGAAAAAAATAAAATGTTATTCCTTAATCCATAATATAGAGGTTTCTCACCAATTCTATCTCTACACAATGTAAGTTCATTTTTTTTGTTATCCCAAAGAGCAAATGCAAACATTCCTTTTGCTTTATTTAGAGTGTTGTCTAAACCAACACTTTCAATACTCTCTATAAGCACTTCAGTATCAGAAGAGCTTTTCCAATTAATATTTATTAATTTTTTTAAATCTTTAAAATTATATAATTCGCCATTAAATATAATTGTAAAACGTCCAGAAGAAGATGTAAATGGCTGAGAAGCATTATCTGTAAGATCAAGTATAGACAATCTTTTATGTCCGAAATAAACTCCTATCTCTTTCTTAGACCAAACACCTTCTCCATCTGGACCTCTATGAGATAATGTATTATTCATATTTTGAATAATAGTAGTACTATCATTTAAATTTTCTATATCAATAAATCCACAAATTCCACACATAGCTATTTTCTTATTCTTTCATAAATTTAATTACTAATTTATATTAATTGATATGAACAAAGAATTTTAGGGGCTTTTTTTAAATTAAACTATATTAATAGCTTATAAGAATCTATATTTAATTTTAAATGTTTAAAGTAATATCAGCAAGCTCAGCATCTTTTAATGAACCAGCTAACAAAAATTGGAAGCGTCCTATTAAAAAATTACTCTCAAAATATACAAAATTAAGTAGGTTCCAAGAACCTAGTAGAAGTTGGCGTATATTTGAAAAAGAAAACTTAGAAAAACACTTTGGTCCTGTAATAGATGTCAATTGCGGAGATGGACATAGTATTTTAAATGCCTATGAAAAATATAAAAATACCATAAAATATATTCGTTTGTTCCCTTGTTCAGAAAATTGCACTAAAGAAGAATACCAAAGTATATTATCTCAAGTCAGTCATTTAGAGTTAAAGTATATCACAAATTCAGCGAAAGGTTTCTTAGCTGTTCAATCAAAAGAAGAGGCATTTAGGCTTTGGAAAAAGTATGGCATAAACTGTCCAGAATATTTTACATACGAAAATAGGGAAGATTTCTATAAACAATTTTCTGAAAGCTCAATCAAATACCCTTTTTTCCTCAGAGTAAATAACTCAGTATCTGGCGAAGATACGGTTTTAGTTTATAGGGAATCACAATTAGATGATGCATTATCAACCATTGAAAGGTCTAATAAAAATAGGTTCGGTATTAATAGAAAAATGATGTGTATCAAACTTATTAATACAATTAGTAAAGAAAAAAATGTAAATATCTCTTACAGAATCCATGTTGCAGGTAATAAAGTGATTTCAGGATATGCTAGAGTAGTTCCTAAGGATAATTGGTTGGCAATTACAGCTGGAAGCTTTAAAATAAATCAAATAGACAATTGGATATATTATAATGAATTGTGTCAAAAAATTATGGTAGAAAAAGAGCAAGAAATAGTTAATGCTGTACAAGTATTAAATCTGAATCATCAAGGAGTTGACTTAGTAATTGATCAAAATACAAACGAATTATGCTTTCTCGAAGTTCAACCTAGCTATGCAGCCGGATACCCTAAAGATGGTTACTATGGCTATTATCCACCGTTCTACAACCCAAGCGATCCTAATTTAGTAAAATTTTTAATACAAAATAAATCAGAGCTAGAACAAAAAATCCCTATGTATTATTTTAATTGGTTAGATAAAAAAAATCATTTTCATCTAGTTTATGAAGAATTGAAAAAATATGTTCGGTCCTAATACATATACTTCTCATGAAAGTAAAGTAGAATATTCTCATAGAGATAGAAGTTTTATTGATCTTTTTGAAAGAGTTTCAAATAAATTCTCTGATAAATTTGATCTAAGCGATTATGATATATTATTTATTCCAGGAAGCGGAACAGTTGGCATTGAATCAGTTTTTTATTCATCTAAACATCCTATTAAAGTAATTGGACATAAAGGTATTTTTAAAACTAAGTGGGAGCTATTTAGTCAGAGCTACTCAAAAGATAGGGAAAGAAAATCTGATATAGAATTATTTTGTCAACTTGAAACATCTGAAAGTGCTATTTTTGAAAAAGAAAACTGTATTGTTGATGCTATAAGCTCATTCCCATATTATTTACCACCTAAAACAAGTAATATATTTGTCACCTGTACAAATAAACAGCTTGGAGGATTCCCTGGGCTAGCTATTGTTGGTGTGAAAAAAAATTATTGGGATCATTTAAAGGACTCAAAAGAATTTTCCTATTTGAATCTTAGTAGATATTTAGAATATCATAATATAAATCAAACCCCTCATACAACTCCAACTCAAATTTTTGAACATTTTGAAACTGTTATTGATAATTTTCAAATTGAAAAATTAAAAAATAAAATTAAGGATAATTCCAAAAAAGTTGTGGAAGCAATTGGGTCTAATAATGTTATTGGTGAGCTTATTTGTCCTGTAATTTCTATTGAGAAAAAACATATTTCAGACAGTATTGCAAACAAATATAACTTATATGGATTAACGACAAAAAATCCTTATTATCAAATATTCACTTATGCATGTAAAAATGAAGATTATGATGCATTTACCTTGGATTTAAAAAATGAAAATTCTTCATTGTGATATTGACAGTACAGTCAATAATCACTGGGTAAGGATTCAAAAATGGTCCCGTGGAACATCTAAAGATAGGATACATTGGAAAGCCTTTATAAAAAAAGAGCTAATGAAAGATCAGCCTCTAGAGGGCTCTAGAGAAGCTTTAAATAAACTTTCTAAAAAATATTCAATCAATTTTTTAACTGCAAGAGGGTTTAATGCTTATGGAAAATGGAGAATAATTCCTGAAAGCACCTATGATAAAAAATTTGGTTTTATAGCATTAAAAATAAATAATTTTTTATCCTTAATTTGGTCTTTATTCTCAGATGAAAAAACAAAGAATAAAAATAAATATGCTTTTTCTATTACAAAAGAATGGCTAGATAGCCATGGGTTTCAATATGACACTATTACCATAGTAGATACTATGGATGATAAAATAAAAATATTGCAGAATACTAATTCTGATTTATTCATTGATGATATGTCTTGGGGTCAAAATTATGTTGGATCTTATGTCAATCTATATGAAAACACTATAATAGAATTAGATAAAATGAACATAAAGTATGAAATTTTTAATAAAGAAAATAACTGGTTCAATATCGTTAAAAAATATTATCCATAATTTTTAATATTTTATACTTTATTTGATAACTCTTCCATATTTAAAGAATCCATTCCATATTTTTCACTTAAATCTTTAAAATGATCTAATATAGATTTGAGAAAATTGATATTTTTTTCAAAATTATCTCCAAAATTATGTGGATGCCACCATAAGTGAAAAACTTCATTATTTTTTGCAGCATATGTCATGGATTTCTTTAATCTATGGAGCTTTAAACTTTCTAAAAAATTTAATTTAGGGTTGTAGGGTCTTAAAAAGAAAGATGCTGGTAAATTAACAGGGTTTCTATTGTTATTTAAATTAATAGTATATGTATTATATCCGGAAAGATTCAAATATGAATCAATTAAGCGAAATGTTCTTACTATCATTGTTTGATTTTTATCTGCACCTTTATTATAGGCCCAATTTTTCTGATTCCCTCTATACGATTTTATATTATACTTTTTAACTATATCTAAATGATTCTTTGAAAATTGATTTCTAGGGAAAACAATAGATTGAATGGTAGTATTATTATTTTTAGCAGTTAAAATAGCCAATTTGATGTCTTCTTCAAATTCATCAATAGACTGTCCACTTTCAAGAGAATAGTAATGAGAGAATGTATGAGTAGCAACTTCTTGCCCATCATATTGTTTAATTAGATTAATTAGATCAGGTGCAAAATGATAATTATAATCAATATTTTTCTTATCACTCAAATACTTATATGGAGAAAGAATTTCTTGTGAATAATTAGGTAATAATTTAGGATAATTTTCTTTTAACTCAGTCTCATTTTTAAAAAATAAAAATCCAACAGTTGCCCAAGTAGAATGAATGCTATATTCATCAAAAATATTTAATAAAGCTGGCACGACCTTTCGAACTCCTATCAAATTTTTTTGATATCCTTCAATAGAAGTTTGATCTATAAGCCCCCAATAAAGCTCAAAATCAAGTGAGATAGTAAAAATACCATTATTCATTATACAATATACTTATTATACCATTCTTGAAACATAGTAAGGGTCCATAACTGAAGATGATGATCATATTTATTATTTCTATGATCATTAACCATTTTATTAATCAGTTTATAATTAAAAAAATTATGTTTAGATAATTCTTTTTCTGATAAGTTGTCATTCATCCAATCAAATAAATCATCTTTCAACCACTCTCTAACTGGTACACTAAAACCGCTTTTTGATCTATCAAAAAAACTCTTTGGGACATACTTTTCCAAAACTTTTCTTAATATATATTTACTTTTTCCAGATCTTATTTTATAAGACAATGGAAGTCTTAATGCAAACTCTACAATTCGATGATCGATTAATGGAACTCTAGCTTCTAAAGATACACTCATACTAGATCTATCAACCTTAGTTAAAATGTCATCAACCATATATAAATGAAGATCTGCAAACATTAATTTTTCTTCTATTGATTTATTATTATCAAAATATTTTTTTGATATGTTATCTTTGTACAAATCAAAATTTAGTATATTATTTAGATCGTTTGGATACCAAGCATTAGAAAGAGAGGCATAACCATCTCCAGGATTCTTCCAACTCAATACTGATCCAGCTTTTTGAAGACGGAAATTATTTTTTCCAATCCATTTTAAGCTTTTTGCTGCCAATGGTTTAAAAAAAGTTGGAATAGAATTAAGTTTTTTGAAAGATTGGTATCTTGTATACCCTCCAAATAACTCATCTCCTCCGTCTCCACTCAAAACTACTGTAACTTTCTTTTTTGCTAATGATGAAACAATCATTGTTGGTATCGCTGAACTATCTGCATATGGTTCATCGTAAAAAGTTGACAGTCCGGGTATAATATCTTTTGTCTCTTGAGGCGTAACATATAGTTCATTATGTGATGTACCCAAATGATTAGCGATGTTTTTTGCATAAGGAGCTTCATTATACCCTTCTACATCAAAACCAAGCGAAAAAGTTTCTACTGGAGTTTTTGATAAACTCTGCATTACTGCTGAAACAAGACTAGAATCAATACCTCCGCTCAAGAATGATCCAATAGGTACATCAGAAATCATTCGATAATCTATTGATGATATTAATAGCTCTTCTAATTTATTAACAGCTTCTTCATCTGAATTGAAATTAATCTCTTTATCAAAGAAAAAATTATTTGCATCCCAATATCTATTTTCTTTAATCTTGCTTTCTGAAATTTCTAAATAACAACCTGGATTTACTTTAAAGGTGTTTTTAAATATACTAAATGGTGCTGGTATATATTGATAATTTGTATATAGACTAAGTGAATCTTTATCTATTTCTTTTTTGAAAAATGGCAATTCTAACATTGCCTTTAATTCAGAAGAAAAAGCAAAATTAATATTGTCCCAAAAATAATATAACGGTTTAATGCCAAGTCTATCTCTTACTAAATATATTTTATCAATAGACTTATCAAAAATAGCAAATGAAAACATTCCGATAAATTTTTGGATACATTTTATTCCCCACTCTTTATAAGCTGATATTATAACTTCAGTATCAGAATTTGATTTGAATGAATAACCGTTTTTATGTAATTCTTCTCTGATTTCTTGAAAGTTGTATATTTCTCCATTAAAAACTATGTGAATACTTAAATCTGGACTGCTCATTGGTTGTGTGCCATTATCGGAAAGATCTAAAATAGAAAGTCTCGTATGACCAAAAAAAATACTACCAAGATTGTTAGAAGTATATCGAGTGTAGGCGGTATTATTAGGACCTCTGTGTTCAATTGTATTTAAAGAGTTTTTTATAATTTCATCTGAAACATGCTCTTTGCTAATACTGCCTACTATTCCACACATAATTACAGCTATTCTAATCCAATTTCTTTTTTGTAAATTGGAACCCAGTCTTCAATTCTTTGTGTTGGTTCCCAACCTAAAAGTTTTTTTGCTAATGAGTTATCTGCTAGAGTTTCTAATGGCTCAACTACAGGATCAATATATACTCTTTCTCCACCAATCATATCAGCAATTTGATTAATAGATCTATTATCTCCATTACCAATGTTTATAACTTCCCCTTTACCAACCTTTGCAGACTGAGAAGCAAGAATGTTTGCATTAACCACATCTCCTACATATGTAAAATCTCTTCTTTGTTCCCCATCGCCTCTAATAGTCATAGGTTTATTATTTAATCTCTGATGAGAAAAAATTCCCATAACTAATGCATATGCACCATCCAAATTTTGTCTTTCACCATACACATTGAAATATCTTAATGATACAGTTTCTAAATTATACACTTGAGCAAATACTTTGCACATAACTTCGCCATAATATTTTTGGGCTCCATACGGAGAAAGAGGATTGACATTAAAACTTTCATTTAATGGCAAAATCTGAGAATCCCCATAAGCTGAAGAAGATGCACTATAAACCAATCTTCTAACTTTCGCATCATTTGCACACTTTAACATATTTAATGTGCCCAATGTATTATTCATTTCATATTCCATTGGATTAATAATTGAAGGTTGAACTCTTGCTTTAGCAGCTAATAAAAAAACTGTGTCGACATTTATCATATTTTTAATGAATATGTCATTATTTGAAATGTCGCTCATATCCAAATCAAGAACTGTAGCATTAGGATTTAAATTTTCTCTTTTACCAGTTGAAAAATTATCAATAACTATTACTTCGTGACCTTCTGCAATAAGCTGATCAACTAAGTTACTTCCTATAAAACCAGCACCCCCTACAACAACATGTTTCATGTCAATCTCCTTTTAATAATTTTCTCATTAAACTTAAATCAGCAGTAGCAGTGCCTTCTTTTTGCACAACAGTAGCAGCAGCGGCATTAGCAATTTTAGCAGACAATTCTATATCACCAGTTTTAGCATAAACAAGAGATAGTGTAGCAATAACAGTATCACCTGCTCCTGTAACATCTGGATTTTCAACAGCATGTGCTTGAATATGTGTAACAAAATTATTTGCACCTACAATCGTCATCCCTTGGTCACCTTTTTTGACAACTATATAGTTAAAATTATTTTCTTTAATTAATTGCTTACATGCATCAACAATTGATTTATCATCCTTGATATCAATATTAGAAGCTTTTTTTAGTTCGTTTAAATTTGGTGTTATAATATT
>CEUA01082456.1_pt1 | contig 10125 bp, 9 predicted proteins | sample 361541 | NCBI WGS metagenome assembly CEUA01 (sample SAMEA2623079, study PRJEB7988) | marine metagenome | isolation source: saline water (ENVO:00002010), including
GCGGTTTTTTTATCTCCAATTCCAGTAACTTCAGATCCTTTTCGTTGCTCAATTATTACATCTTCAGGATTACTTTTCATATCAAATGTAGAAAGTGGTGCTGCAACATAAAATGGGATTTTATGTTGATTTGCCATAGTTGCTACCTGATATGTTCCAATTTTGTTGTAAACATGACCTGTTCGTAAGATTCTATCTGCACCAACAACAATTTTGTCTACTAGACCATTTGCCATTGAATAACCCACCGCAGTATCTGGAATTAGACTAACATCAATTCCATCATGTTTTAATTCAAAAGCAGTCAATCTGGAACCTTGTTGAATAGGACGTGTTTCAGTAGCTATTACTTTGATATTTTTTCCACTATCTTTGGTAGCACGAATAACTCCCAATGCAGTTCCATACCCAACAGTTGCCAATGCACCTGCATTACAGTGAGTCATAATGGTATCATTGTCATTAAATAATTGAGAACCATTTTTTCCCATAGTCATATTAATTTGGATATCTTCTTCAGCCATTTTTTTAGCAGTTTCAACAACATCATTGCGTATTTGTTCAACTGAATTTGCGTTGTTTGCGACTTCCATGATTTTGTCTAAACCCCATGCAAGATTTACTGCAGTAGGACGTGTTTCAAATAATATTTTTTTAGCATTCTCAAGAAAATTGATTAGATCAGCTTTTTCAGTGGCATCACTTTGTAAGGCAGCCAAAGCAAGACCAAACGCACCAGATACACCAATTGCAGGAGCCCCCCTCACCACCAATGTACGAATAGCATCGGCAACTTGATTATAATCAGTATATGTCACATATTCAAGAATATTTGGTAATTTAGTTTGATCAATCATAATTACAGAATTATCTTTCCATTCAACTGTTTTTAGGCTCATAACGATTCAACAATTAGGCGTATATTATTTTTTTACATTGGTAATTATGTAGTTAAGTATTTTACAATATGCTAGATTGATATCATATAATGAAATTAAGTGATTTAGAAAATATTGACGTAGATAATATGTTTAAAACCTATGACAATTGGCCAAAAATTGCAAGAGATTCTTTTGATAATAAGTTTCAAAAACTAGATGTCAAAAATATTGATCATTTAGTATTTGCAGGCATGGGAGGATCTGGTACAATAGGGGATACAATAAGAGCTATATTATCTAAAGAGGATATTCATGTCAGTGTAGTTAAAGGATATCGCTTACCAAAAACAGTTGACAATAATACATTAGTTGTAACAACTAGTGTTTCTGGAAATACTTCTGAAACTTTAGAGATATTAAAATCAACTAAGAAAAAAAATGCCAAGATTGCAAGTTTTTCATCCGGTGGATTAATTGAAAAATATTGTATAAATAATGACATATTTTTTGAAAAAATTCCAGTCATACATTCACCAAGAGCATCATATTCAAGTTTTTTATTTTCGATAATCAATATTTTTGAAAATATACTTCCAATTAAAAAAAATGATATCAATCAAGCAATTTCCATGTTAGAAGAAACTAAAAAAAATATTTTTTCTGGAAATTTAAATAAAAATAATGAAGCATTGAATTTAGCAGAATTTATCAATAGAACTGTTTCAATTTTTTATCCTGCAGGGTTACAAGCCGCAGCTATTAGATATAAAAATTCACTACAGGAAAATACAAAAATTCATGCAATGGTTGATGATGTCATGGAAGCATCACATAATGCTATAGTTTCTTGGGAAAGAAAATCTGAAGTGAGCCCAGTATTTCTTCAAGGAATGGATGATCATATAAAAACAATTGAAAGATGGAATATAATTAAGGAATATTTTGATACTAAAGGAATTATCTATCATGTAGTTAATTCAACAAAAGGAGGAATATTATCTAAAATAACAAATTTAATTTATTTACTTGATTATTCAACAATATATGCAGCAGTTCTAAATAAAATCAATCCATCACCAGTTGAATCAATTGATTTTATTAAAAGTAGATTGTAATTTAGTAAGTATAATTTATCAGTTAAATTTTATATGTTTGATTTTCAGTATGAATAATGAAAATAATTATTGGAATTCCAGCATATAATGAGGAAAAAAACATAGCATCAATAATTTTAAAATTAAAAAAAATTACTGATACGATAGTAGTTTGTGATGATGGTTCAACAGATTTAACACCACAGATAGCAAAAGAGAATGGAGCAATTGTGGTATCTCATGAACAAAATCGAGGTTATGGATCAGCCATAAGAACTATTTTTCTGAAAGCAAAAGAATTGGATGCAGACATGTTAGTTACATTTGATGCTGACGGACAACATAGAATAGAAGATATTGAAAAAGTAGTGTTACCAATAAAAAATAATCAAGCAGACATCGTTATTGGATCAAGATTTTTAGAAAATTCTAGTAAAATTCCAAAATATAGAAAATTAGGAATTAACATTATTACAAAAGTTACAAATTCTACAATTAATGAAAAAATTACAGATTCACAAAGTGGTTTTCGAGCTTATAATAGAAAAACATTAGAAAAAATTAATCCCACTGAAAAAGGAATGGGAATATCAACAGAGATTTTAATTAAAGCAAGCAATGTTGGTTTAGCAATTGTGGAAGTTCCTATTACAGTTCTTTATGCGGAAGATACATCAACACATAATCCAGTTAGTCATGGAACATCAGTAATTATTAGTACAATAAAGTATACGTCAATAGAACATCCACTAAAATTTTATGGCATTCCATCATTGGTTTTTCTTTTTATTGGATTGGCATTTACTTTTATGTCAATGGATTATTATGCAGAAATAGGCAGATTAAATACAAATTTAACAATTATTGCTGCAGGAGCAATACTTTTAGGAATTACATTATTCATAACTTCAATATTACTTTACACATTAACTAGTGTTGTAAGAGAAAATACACAGAAATGATTTATGATGAATCAATTTCATAATAAAAAGGATTTTTCATAATATGGCAAATTTTTCTATCAATAAAGCAATACTTGTGATATGCATTACAGTTGCAATTTATGCATTTTTTTTAATTTGGTCAGATGCAGGAAAAGTATCAGAAGAAATAAAAAAATTCAAATTTGAATATGTACCACTAATTATAACATTAGTAGTTGCAGGATGGTTTTGTTTATTTGCAAGATGGGAATTACTATTAAAACATCATGGTATTAAAATTCCTAGAAAAAAAAATATGCAAATTTATTTTTCAGGATTTGCATTAGGTGTTATTCCTGGAAAAGTTGGTGATTTAATCAAATCACAATTACTAAAAACAAATTTTAATATTTCAAGAACAGTTTCTGCACCAATAGTAATAATTGAACAAATCTATACAATTATTGGATTAATATTAGTTTCAATAATTGGCATGTTATATTTTGAGATTGGTGCCTATGTTATCGGAAGTTTTATTATATTTTTAATTGCGATTATGTCAGTCATACAATCACAAAAATTATTCAAGAAAATTTTTAATATATTTAAGAAAAGAAAAAAAATTGGGAAAATCATTGAACCATTATCAGAATCACACGAAATATTAAGAAATTCAACTAGAGGAAAAATATTTTTTTACGCTAGTGGATTATCTACGATTTATTGGATACTGGAATGTAGTGCGGTATTTGTAATATTACTGGCATTTGGTATTGAATTAGAAATTTTTGTAATGATACCGACATATACATCGTCAATTATTTTAGGTGTTGTATCATTTTTACCTTTAGGGATTGGGGTTGTTGAAGGTTCTCTAACAAGTTTCTTTACATTACATGGAATAGAGGTTTCGGTAGCATTAACATTGGTAATAATAATCAGAATATTTACAAGATGGATTAGTGTATGTTTCGGATTTATTGCTCTAAAACTTAGTGGTGGATTTTCAATTAAAGATAATTAATTAACCTAAAAAATAAATTATCATATAACAATAAAAAATAGAGATAGAAGAATGAAAGGAAATGAGTTTAACAAGTGTAAAAAACTAATAAAAGCATATTTTTCAAAAAATGAACAAAAAAGTTTCACTAGAGGTAAATCAAAAATTCCATTGGCAGTCCCACCATATGACGCTAATGAAGTAATAGAATCTCTAGAATCTTTGATGAGTATGAAAACTACTGCAGGGAAAAAAGTAGAAACATTTGAAAAAAAATTTTCAAAATATGTTGGTACAAAATATGGAACAATGGTAAATTCAGGTTCATCTGCAAATCTACTTGCACTATCAATTCTTGCACATCCAGCATTAAAAAATAAAATTTCCCCAGGGGATGAAATAATTACTCCAGCAGTTACATGGGCAACTACAGTGTATCCTATTTTGAATATTAATGCCACACCTAGATTTGTGGATGTAAAATTAAATGATTATACAATTGATCCCGTAGAAATTGAGAATGCAATAAATAAAAAAACAAAAGCAATTTTGATTGTACATTTGCTTGGTAATCCCTGTGATATGAATAAGATTACTAAAATTGCAAAAAAATACAATCTTTGGTTAATTGAAGATTCATGTGAAGCACATGGAGCAAGATATAATGACAAACATGTAGGTACATTTGGAGATTTAGCAACATTTAGCTTTTTTGCATCTCATCATATTACAACAATGGAAGGAGGAATGGTAACAACAAAACATAGAGAATTAAATGAATTAGCTACATCAATGAGAACTTTTGGATGGTCCAGAGAACTAAAAAATAAGAAGAAAATAGAAAGTAAATTTAAAAATATAGATAACAGATTTTTATTTGTTAATACAGGATTTAATTTTCGTCCTACTGAAATTCAAGGTGCATTTGGAATTCACCAGATTGATAAATTAGAAAAATTAGTAAAAATAAGAATTCGTAATGCAGAATATTGGAATAAAGAGTTAAAAAAATTTTCAGAATATCTTATCTTACCTAAAGAAACTAAACATAGGAATTCATATTTATTTTATCCAATCACAGTTATAAAAAATAAATTTTTCACAAAACAGGAATTAGTTGATGTACTAGAAAAAAATGGGATAGAAACTAGACCAGTGATGGCAGGAAATATGATAAATCAACCGGTCTCGAAATATATTAAATATAAAAAAACAGGCAATTTAAAAAATTCAAACTATATCCAAAAAAATTCATTTTTGATAGGCAATCATCATAAAATTAATGAAAAACAAAAAAAGTTTATTGTTGATGTAATCACAAATCATATTTCAAAATCCATTAATAATTAATTTTTTTATTTAAGAATTAATTACTTTTCATAATTTGAATCACTTCTGAATTAAATTTGGAAAATTCATTTGGAGAAGGAGTTCCCAGAAATTTGATTACAAACTGATTAGCTCCCATTTTTTTATATTTTTCTAAAATTTCAACTATTTCAGATACGGTTCCAATTGCTGCAATTTGTTCACAAATTTCTTGTGGAATTTTATCTGCTGATTCTTCAAGAATTTTTGAGGTAGATTTATCAATTATCATTTTTAGCTGTGATGTTCCAGCAGGAATATCCTCATTCCATCCAAGATCTTTCAACGTATTTGATTCTAAAAGAAGTCTAACACCTAATGATCTTTTTATTTTCTTTCGTTCATTTTCATTATCATTTTCTAAAATTAAAATTGGGAGGTTTGCAACAATATCTAATTCATCAATATTACGATTAGATTTTCTGGCTCCATTTTTTACATCAGATAGAAGTTTTTCATAATTTTTTAGAGCATGAACATATGGAATCCATCCATCAGCATATTCACCTGTAATTTCACGAGTTTTTACACCAGATGATCCGACATAGATTGGTGGAGGAGAAAGATTGGATTTCTCGGTATTAAGAAAAATATTTTTTGCTGTGAAGATTTTTCCAGAAAAATTAAATGGTTTTTCTTTTGTCGCATTAAGTAATCCCTTGATATACTGAATAGACTCTTTTAATCTCATAAAAGGCTGTGACATTTCAAGATTTATTGGATCAAGGTTCATTGGTTGTCCAGCTCCAATTCCAAGAAATGCTCTTCCGTTAGACATATGGTTTAAAGTTAAAACAGAATGAGCCAATACAGATGGATGTCTTCGATATGCATCTACAACAGTTTGACCAATTTTACAAGATTTAGTAGATACTGCTAATCCTCCTAAAACGGAAAAAGATTCTAAAACAGTAGAAGAACTAGGAATAAGTAAATGATCATGATACCAGAGGAAATCAAATCCATTATTTTCAGCTTTTAATGCTTTTGCTACAATCTCATTAAAACCACTCCATGAAAAACTATATCCAAATTTCAATTGATTCATTAATTAAAAATTTGAATTAAAATATAACTATTCATCCATTCGAAGATTAAAGAGTTAAATTAATTATTTTTAATAATAATTTAAAAATGTTGGATGAGATCAAAGTTTTTGAAAATGATGCAGGAATTGATGAAAGAGGTTCAATTTGGACTACATGGAAAAAAGAGGAATGGAAAGATCTTGACTTTAATCATGATAAGTTTTCGATTTCAAAAAAAAATGTTCTAAGAGGATTACATGGAGATATTAAAAGCTGGAAATTGGTTACATGTGTATTTGGAGAAGTATTTCAAGTTGTAGTGGATACAAGACCAGAATCAAAAAATTATCTAAAATGGGAATCTTGGAAATTATCAGATGAGAATAGAAAACAAATTCTTATACCACCAAATTTTGCAAATGGATTTTTATGCCTTAGTGAAAAATGTGTGTATCATTACAAATATTCATACTCTGGAGAGTATAATGATGTAGAAAATCAATTTACCATGAAATGGAACGATCCACAAATTGGTATAAAATGGCCAATTAAAGAACCAATTTTATCGAAACGAGACAAATAGAGTTTTAATCAAAAATTTTTTCCAATAAATAATTCATGAAAAAATACCTTAATCATATCAATCATTACATTTTTAGTATTTGCTTTCACAGTGCCTCCAATTCTTGGTAACTCAACTGTTGGAATTTCTGCAATAGGAATTTTTAATTTTCCACATCTTATTGAGAATTGAAAATTTTCAGTGTAACCAAAAGTATCTAATTTTACTCGTTTATAACAAGATTTTGTATATCCTCTTAATGCATTTGTTGTGTCAGAAATATTTGTTTTAAAAAAAAGATTTACAAGACCTGCACATAATTTATTGCCAAAAACCCTAATTCTCAATGGATCATCTTCAACATCAACTTTTGAATCAGGTAAAAATCTACTTGCAACGACCATGTCAAAACCTTCATCCAATTTCTCTAAAATTTTTGGGATATCTTCCGGATTTTCATTTCCATCACTGCTTAAATTAACAATTATTTCACCGCTTGCATATTCAATTGCTTCTTTTAGTGCATTAGTTCTTCCAGGTTTTTTCTGTTGAATGACCTTTACTTTTTTTTCTTCTAAAAATTCAATTGTACCATCTGTAGAATGATTATCAATTGTAAAAAATTCATCAAAAAGATGAATGGGTATTTTCTCAAAAATTGAACTTACACCTTGTAATTCATTCATGGTGTAAAATATCAGAGTTTTTTTCAAGGTTTTTCCAGATTGGTTAACAGACAATATTATATTTCAATTATTTTTAATAATTAAATTAAATGAATGATAATGAATTTAGAATTATTAGTTACTTACCACCACTAGATACCCAAGTGGTTAATTTCATCCTATTTGCCTTTGGCCATCCTTTAAAAGGAGTTACATAATCTGGTTTATTTGATTTCATCCAATTAATTGTCATTTCCAAACCTTTTTCAAAACTAACTTCAGGTTTCCATTTTAATAATTTTCTTGCTTTTTTATTATCACAAAGTAATTTTTGCACATCAAGTGGTCGAAGACGATTTTTATCAATTTTTATTGTTGCTTTTTTATTCAAAATTTTTGATGTAAGTTTTACAATGTTTTTAATTTTAATACTACTACCACTTCCTAAATTTATGGTTTCTCCAATACACTCATCACGTAACATAGCAGAAATTAATCCAGATGCAGTATCTGATACATAAGTAAAATCTCTCTCAGATTCTATATTGCCAAGTTTTACAGAATTACTTCTTAATAATTGAGTAATAATTTCAGGTATAATGTATGGCTGAGTAATTCTTGGCCCATAACTATTGAATGGTCTAATTATTACTGATGGAAAATCATGTTCTTTTGATAATGTAAAAACAGCTCTATCTGCAGCTAACTTACTTGTTGCATAAGTTGATTGAGGAAGTGTAGGATGAGATTCAGACATAGGTACAGTCAATGCAGAACCATAAATCTCACTTGATGAAATATGTACAAATTTTTTTAATTTTTTTGATTTAAAACAAGCAGTTACCAAATTAATTGTACCAGATGTATTAACATCAAAAAATTCTGCAGGATAGAAAAAAGAATCAGGAATGAAAGGAAGTGCAGCTAAATTAATAATATAATCCGCCGGTTTTACCACTTTCTGAACTAATTTTCTATTTGATATATCACCTTGAACTAGTTTAACGTTAGGAATATTTTCAATGTATTTTTTTCTGCCAGAAGTCAAGTTATCAAAAACTATGACTTTAAATTTTAATTCAGATAATTGCCTAACTAATTCTGAACCAATAAATCCGGCCCCACCAGTTACCAGAACTTGTTTTTGTTGTTTCAATTTTATTAAAACCTAAAATCTATGATATATTAGCATATGTAATGTATTATCAGTGATAAATTAAATATGTTAAAAAAATAGATTTTTTGATTTGGAAAATAATGAAGAATTGCAGAAAATAATAAAATCGTGTAAAGGTAATATTTTCGATATATTAGAAGCTGGAGGAATTGGACATACCGGAGGCTCTTTATCAATACTTGAAATTCTTGTTGCATTATACTATGAAATTGCAAAAGTTAATCCAAAAAATCCAAAATGGGAAGATAGAGATAGAATTATACTTTCTAAAGCACACGCATGTGAAGCCATGTATGCGGTTTTAGGTGAGAAAGGATTTTTCCCAAAAGAAAAATTTAATGAATTTTTAAAATTTGATTCAATATTACAAGGACATACAGAAATTTGTACTCCAGGTATAGAATATTCTGGAGGTTCATTAGGTCAAGGAATATCATTTGCATGTGGATTAGCATATTCTGCAAAATTGAAAAAGAAAACACATAAGATTTTTTGTATTGTAGGAGATGGAGAATGTCATGAAGGAGAAGTGTGGGAAGCATTAATGTTTGCAGCACATTATAAGTTGGATAATCTGTACTTGTTTATTGATTATAATCATTATTGCACATTAGGAGATGTTGATGAGATAATGAACCTAAAACCGCTGAAAGAAAAATTAGATAGCTTTGGTTGGAACACAATTTATGAAGATAATGGAAATGATATTATGAAAATAATTAATGATGTAAAAAAACTAGATGAGATAAAAGGAAAACCTAAATGTATTATAGCAGATACGATAAAAAATAAAGGAGTTCCAACATGGGAACAAGAACATCTTCATCATACTGCGGGAGAAAAACTTTTTGAAGGAATTAAAGAAGGAAGAGAAATTTTAGAAAATGAATAAACAGATTGAATATAAAAAAATGCGTGAAGGTTATGGAGATATTGTTATAGAACTAGCTGAGAAAGACGAAAAAGTTGTTTTCGTTGGAGCAGATAGTGGAGGTCATGAAAGAAAATGGTTTTTTGAAAATTCACGTGAACGGTTGATAGAAACTGGTATTGCTGAAGCAAATTCAGCTGCAGTGGCAGCAGCACTTGCATCGGATGGGTTTAAGCCATATCTTTTGAATTTTGCTTATTTATTTGGGAGAATGTATAATCAAATTAGTCAAAGTATTGCTGAAGATGCATATCCTGTTAGAATGGCAGGATACTATGCAGGAATATGGGGATTTGGAGGTCGTTCACATAATTGTATCACAGATTTAGCATTTATGAGAGCATTGCCAAATTTTCAAATATTTGCACCATCTGATTATAATGAAACAAAAACAATCATGAGAAAAGTTGCAGATTCACATGTTCCAACTTATATTAGATTATCTGGAGTCCCTACACCAATAGTTTATGATATAGAACCTGAGTTTTCGCCA
>CEUA01463348.1_pt1 | contig 10123 bp, 8 predicted proteins | sample 361541 | NCBI WGS metagenome assembly CEUA01 (sample SAMEA2623079, study PRJEB7988) | marine metagenome | isolation source: saline water (ENVO:00002010), including
GGGCTCATAACCCGAAGGTCGCAGGTTCAAATCCTGCCCCCGCCACATTTCTTGCGAGAATTCTAGATAATTGGCGGTCTGCCAATCCGGCATAATGTCGCAACAGTTTTCCATTTCATAACTGTTCTTTCTAACGGGTTCTTCCCCAAGCCCTGATAAATACCTAAAAGGATTGACTTCAAAGATCTTGGAGATTGTAAATTTCTAAGAATTGAAATAAATAACCAATTTAAAATATAAATAGGAACCAGAATTGCAGGTAAATTACTCTTTGCTATCCATACCCTATTTCTCGCAGTTAAACGGATTCCTTCCGAGTGTCTACTGGGTTTCACATGAGGATGTTCTACCTTTAAATCTGCGTCATAAAATATGTCCCATCCGGCATCAATAATTCGCCAGCTTAAATCTGTTTCCTCCATTCCATAAAAAAGATCCCCAGAGTAGCCATTTACTTCATCCCACGCCTTTTTCCTTACTATGCACGCCCCTCCAAGGAATCCAGCAGTTTTCCCAGAAATCTCAGCGGACTTAGAGCCCAATCTAGGAATATGCCTTCTACTAGTAGCACCAAACTCATCAAGAATTCGTAATGCGACAACTCCCAATGAATCTTCATTACGGAATCGAGTAACAGCAGTTGCTAATAAATCAGAAGTAATAATTTTTGCGTCATCATCTAAAAACATGATTAGTTCACTAGTCGCAAAAGAAGCTCCATGATTGCGACCAGCGGGAATCCCAACATTGGCACTTAGCGAAATATGTTGATCAGCTTTCACTTCTTGATCGGCTTCTATCCCATTCCAGACCAAGATAACCTCTGTCTCACAAGCGAGTTGCCGATAAACCGAACTAATTGCTTCGTTTAATTGCTCAGCTCTATTTCCCATAGAAAGAATGACCACAGACACACTTATAGATTGATCCGAATCCATCAACGCATTCTACTGGAGGCTCAATTCGAAGTTGAAATACTCTAAACTACAAAGGTGAATAATCTACCTTCAATTGAGGAACTGAGAAGTATTACCCAACCAGAAAGTGTGATGGATAGACCAAATGGTGAACATTGGATGGGTAAATTATTTTTCCGACGAATCTCTCCCTATTTTACGAGAGAAGCTCTCAGATTAGGTTTATCAGCAAATCAGGTAACGGTGATAATGATTATCTTTGGTCTCATCGGTTCATGGATGTTTGCCTTACAAGGCCCCATTGCCTTACTTGGCTTTTTGGGAATTCAAATTTATCTTTTGCTTGACAGTGTTGATGGAGAAGTCGCTCGTTACAACAAATCAGAAAGCGCGATAGGTATTTACTTAGATAGATGGGGGCACTATGTAGTTGAGGGTTCTATTTTCATAGCATTTGGATTTCGTGCTTCTCAAGGGTCAATGAATGGGTATGCGGTTCTTGGTTTAGCAGGAGGTTTCCTTGCATTGCTCTCAAAAGCGGAAACAGATTTAGTCGACTCTTCTAGGCTTCACTTTGGCTTAGGAACTATGCCAAAAAATGCAACAGAAATGCAAACTCCAAACTTGGCTACCGGTCGCCGATTAGTAAGGTTCTTTCCATTCCATCGATTGCTTCACGCCTCTGAAGCTTCCATTATTGGCGCTGTACTGATCATTATTGAAGCTTTCGTAGGTGAACTTTTTTATACGAAGACCTTAGTCACGAGCTTGTTCATAATTGCAGCTGTAGTAATGCCATTGCACCTGGTAAGTATTTTGAATTCAAGTAGGCTTACGTCACATTAACAATTTGGTAACCTTGGCGAACCAGAGAAACTACTACTAAGAGAAAAAGAACGACAGCTGCGATAATCCCTGCAATTGGTTCTAGGTAAAAAAGAAGAACAAAACCAAAGCTACGAACTTCCCAACCAAAGAAGTTATGTTGATTTAAAGTCACTCCATAGGCAGAATCCTTATCATCTGTAAGTTGGGTACTAGTTGTATTTAAGAGACGGACTACAGCCAGTATCGAACAACAAATGAATACCATCCACCAGTTATCTGAATGGACAAGAGCCATTAGTCCCACTACAGGACCAAATTCACCGATGATTGAACAAACAGGCTCTAACCATTTTGAGCGGGGTTGTAACGATGAAGCAGCAAAACAGATAGATATAAAAACGGAAGAGAGAAAAATAAGCCATTGTTGAAAGAAGGCGCTTGAAATGAGCAAGCCGAGACATAGTAAAACAAATTCACTATTTAGAGTAGGTAAAACAGTTCGTAATTTGCTTGCTATGAAGCCATCACTGCGCAGATCTATCGGGGTTTTATTGGCTTCACTTCCGCCTTTTCTTAATCGCCCTAATAGTTGGTAAGTCAAAGCAAAAGAATTCCAAATAAGTAAGGATAAGAGAATTGGCTCCGAAGCTACGAGTAAAGAAAGAATAGTAATTAAACCCATTCGATTTCCATATGGCAGAGTTAAGAAATTTTTGACTCGATAATTCAAAGAAATGTAACCGAGAGGGTTAGAGGGCCCTTGAACATCAAAGGGATTTTGGTCAGGTCTATGTATCTCAAACGATTGATTTATTTGTGCCCGAACAACAATAGTTGCAATAACTAACGCGCCTATTATCCAAGAACGTGGATTACTTTGGGAAGCTCCGAGCGATAACCCAGCAACTATAAGTATTTCTTTTATCCGATCTGAAATTAAGTCTAGCCAAGCACCAATTTTTGTAAATTGTCCAGTAAATCTAGCTAACTGTCCGTCAATGCAGTCGGCACTGAAAGCTAGATGAACAAGCACCCCACCAAGTATTGTTGCCCAACGTTCTCCAATTGCAAAGAAACTTGAAGCTAAAAGCGCTAAGAAAAGAGAAAGAACTGTTATCAAGTTAGGAGTTATCCGTGTTCGGGCTAATCCCGCAGCTATAAATTTAGTCCAGGGACTCACAGCTAAAGCTGTCCAAAAATTATCTCCTTCTTTGACGCAGGATTTACGAGCATATTTTATTTCAGTTGCTTTATCTGGGAGAAATTCAATACATCTAGCTAATTCATTGTTCTTGGACATTTTAAGGACTGGGAAATCCCTCGCGTCTACAGCGCTAAGCAGGGATCTGCTAGATAAGTACATAGTAATTTCTTCGAAGACGTCCCTGAATTTATTTTCGGAATGGTGTTCGCTAAGCATTTTTACAAATTCACTAATTGATCCTTTAAGAGACAAATCCAGAACAAGTATTTCTCCGGAAATAGCATTTACTAATGTTGAAATATCACGCGTCTCATTTGAGAGAAAAACTTTCTTACCGGAAACATAACATGTCGATTCGTTATGATTAGCAGGCCTTCCAATCAAAGCTCTAGTTCCTAAGTTCTTAGCATTAACAATTAACTCAAGCGTGCCACGTGAGGGGACGGCCTCTCCTGAAATCAGAAGTAGAGGTTCATGGGAAGATTCTATGATCCTAACCATTTCCATTTTTTGCTTCTTTGTTGTCTCGTCCAAAGTAATAATCTCAGAACAGTTGTTAGGAAGAATTGAATTTACATAATCAAAATAACTTGGATCAATAGAAGAACCTTTAGAAGGACAAAGTACGACTCTCAAATTTTATGCCTTTCGGTATTTCTGAAACTCGTGAATTGGAAACAATTCAATATTACTCTCGTTGCGCATCTGATATCCCTGCCACTGATAGTTTTAATAATCAGCTAATATTCAAAGAGCGAAATTAACGAAAATAGATAAATCAGTGGATCAGAGTTAAGAACGGAGAAAAATGGCAACCGCAGTCCTACTGGCCGCTGGAAGCGGAGAGCGGTTCTCACGTGAAGTCCCAAAACAGTTGTTGAAAGTTGCGGGTATTACGGTGATTGAACATGCTCTGAGAGCATTTGAATCTCATGAAGACATTACTGACATCGTAATTGTTACAAGAGATGACTTGCTTGGAGAAGTCAGTGAATTAGTAGATGGTAAATTTACGAAAATTTCAAAAATAGTTTCTGGTGGGGCTACTCGATCAGATTCTAGTAAAGCTGCAATTAGTGCAATTGATGCCGGCGATCAAGAAAAAATCCTGATGCATGATGCTGTAAGACCACTTGTAACAGAAAAGATCATCTCCGACTGTGTCTTAGCATTGGATAAATATGATGCGATAGATGTTGCTATACCAACATCTGACACCATTATTGAGATTTCAAATGGGAATATTGAATCAATTCCCCAGAGAGACAAATTACGTAGGGGTCAGACACCTCAGGGATTTAGGTTAGGTGTTCTTCGAAAAGCATATGATCTTTTGAACCAGGAAGAAAACTTTCATCCGACTGATGACTGTGGAGTAGTGGCTCACTTTCTTCCCACCATAGCCATAGGGGTTGTGGCAGGTTCTGAAGTAAATATTAAACTCACATATCCAATTGATTCTTTTCTTGCCGACAAACTCTTCCAACTACGAAGTGCTCAAATAAACCATGTTGAAAGAGAATTGCTTCAAGCTTCATTTGAAGGAAAAACTGTTCTGATCTTCGGAGGAACATACGGAATTGGAGCATCAATAGGTTCTCAAGCAGAAATACTGGGAGCTAATGTGGAAGTTTTTAGCCGATCCTCAACGGAGACTGACGTTCAAAAAATTGAAAGCGTTCGAAAAGCTTTATCCCAAACCAAAGAGAAAACTGGAAGAATTGATTTTGTAATTAATACTGCTGGCTTATTAAAAATTTCACGCCTTAATGAACTAACAGACAATGATGTGCAGGACCTTATAGGCGCTAATTATCTGGGAGCTGTTAATGTAGCCAGAGCATCTTATGAATATCTTCAAGATACGAAAGGGAAACTACTCCTCTTTGCTAGTAGTTCGTATACTCGAGGCAGAGCGAACTACAGTTTGTATTCTTCTTCAAAAGCTGCCGTCGTGAATCTTGTTCAAGCCCTGAGTGATGAATGGGTAGAAATAGGATTAAGTATCAATTGCATAAATCCGGAACGAACAAATACCCCAATGAGAGTTGAGAATTTTGGTACTGAAGACCCTAAAACCCTTCTAGAAGCGAGTGTCGTAGCTGAAGCTTCGTTACAGGTCCTAGCATCTGATTTATCTGGGTCAGTTATAGATGTCCGTCAATAAACATGGCTAGAAGCAAATAAAGAGCAATTTCAATTCCCAAGTACTATTTTTGTCCTACTGGATTAGCAATTTCATTTAACAGTGCAAAGAATTTTGCTTCAGAATCTTTTCCTCTCTCACCGAAAATGTATTCTGCTGCTTCCAACCTCTCCTCACGCTTAATATCATTTACTAGACCAGAGTTAATGATTGATGGAAGCTCAGCAACTGAAGGAATATAGTAACTGCCGCGTGTGGTTGGATATTCTTCGCTTAATATTTTTTCACCAACATTTTGAACATCGAAAAGAAATGTGGGTTTAAGTGTGCACAAAAAATCACCTAGAACTGACGAAATATCGCAAATCATCGCATCCGCTTCTTCAAAAACATCGTTGATGGAATCTTGGCTTCTAACCCCCATAAAACGATGTTGACTCTGAGATGAAGACTCACGTGATTGATTAGCATCTAGTAGCATTTCTTCCATTTCTTTAATCTTGTTATGCAAAGAAGGGTTAACGCTGCCCGTTAATGGATGAATCTTCACCAAAATTTGTAAATCTGAAAACTCGTTTATTAAGAATCGTAAAAGTGGAATTCCAAATTCATTGACAGATGAGTAGTTATTAGAATTATCCGGGCTCTCCCATGTAGGAGCGTAAAGAATTGACTTAACCGGGACATCAGGTTCGGATATGGAAAGATTTTTGTGTTGTGGTCTACCTATTATCCGTAACTGTGATTCATGAATATTAACCCCAGCATCAGTAAAACGATTCACAGCCGCCAGCCCAGCGACAGCAACGATGTCATACAAGCGCATAGTTTTAGCCGAACTTGCAAGTTTGTCGCTTTCGCCATGCCCCAATTGGATATGAGTCAGATTTCTCAGACGAAGTAAATGCGAATTTTTCATTCCGGGGTTAACGTAGAAAACACCTTTTACGGAACTACCGATTGCTTTTTCTAAATCGCTCATCTGAGAAATCTGGAGCACAGGAATTTCCTCGCATAAATCGACCAATGGTTCGAAAAGAATCCCTTCCCTTGTTATGACTATAAATCGGTGTCCACTATTTCGTATGTGTGGTAACCATTGAGAAACCTGGTACAAGAAAGACTTATCACTTGCACTGAAATATAAGACGAATGAGGGTTCATAAGATTCAACAGATTTGAAAATTCGCTCGTCACTTTTATGAAAGTAACGTTTCTGTACACTAAGAAATCCAGATATAAAAACACATAGAATTAAACCTCCAGAGAAAGCGATATTCGTCCAAAGGGTGTAGCGAAATACTCTAAAGGAATCCAAGAAAAATACTAGAAAAAGGATAAGTTCGAATTTTCTCGCAACTCTAAATATTTTTGTAATTCTTTTTCGGAAACGTAGATCTGATGGGTCATAGAATTGGTTCCGATTGTTTCCCCTAGGCTCGTTATCTATCAACGATGATTTAACTTTAATTACAAAGATTTTCCAAAAGGCAGCTGGCATCCAAAAGTAACCGACCATCATGAAGCCACTTGAAAGAAAGGCTAGTTCCATTATCCCCCCCTCATTGGAAACAAATTTTTCCACGAGGAGAAGAAAGGCAAGTTGACGGAGAAAGAATTGTTGAATTTTATGATGTTCGAACAGATATAATTTGGCTCTTTTCCATGATGGAGGCAAATTTTTACCTGAGAAGTTGATTAGAAATTCAGATAAACACCATGAAAGAAGAATCACAGCTGTAGCCAAATCCTTTCTTTCGCCCAAAAAAGTCAGAAAGAAGAGCGGGAAACATAGTGTGTAGGCACTTATTGCAAGCGGGATAATAGACTGCCTAAATTTATTGCTATTAAGTATTGATGTCATAGAATTAACGGCACTTTCAGATCTAGTTTTTATATGTCCAAAGATGATATTCAAGATTTAGAACATCTAAAAATAAGCATACTTTTGACTTGTTCGCATTAGTTTGAACTTTCCTCTTCATAATTCTTAAGAACCTCTTCAACATCCCCATCCAGACGTAAGGAACCATTATCTATCCATAGAACTCTAGAACAGGTCTTCCTAATTTCGATAAGATTATGAGTGACCATTACAATAGTTCCGGCCTCCTCTTGTATTTTTCGTATTTTATTGAGACTCTTTTTACGAAATTTTTTATCCCCAACAGCTAAAGCCTCGTCAATTAACAAAATATCAGGAGTCTTTATTGTCGCAATTGAAAAAATTAACCGAGCCCGCATACCGCGTGAATAAGTCCGCATAGGGCGATAGAGAGCTTGTCCTAATTCAGTAAAATCTTCAATGGCATGAAGCCTGCTATTTATTTCATCCATTTTTAATCCCATTGCCAAAGCACCGATTTCAATATTTCTACGCCCTGAAAGTTCAGGTTTCAGAGCAGCGTTTACTCCAAGGAGTGCTGGTTGAGAGCGAACTAATATAGACCCAGTCGTAGGGGGCGTTAACCCAGCAATAGTACTTAGTAGCGTGCTTTTCCCAGATCCATTTAAGCCAACAACGCCAATAACCTCTCCTTCAAAAATAGTGTTGGTTATTCCCTTTAGTGCATTGACAGTAGTTGATTGTCGACTACTTAGACCTTGTGTCATGAGGTTTTTAATAGTTAGATTTTTGTCAGCAATCGCTTCGTAATCAACGGAAACGTTTTCGAAGTAAATAGATACTTTTCGGTTATCGGCCATATGTTTTTTCACCTCGTCGAAACCAAAAAACTCCAAAGGCTAAGCCAGTAATAGTCCAGATTGAAAGTGCGAGAATTTCTATTAAAGAAATTTGTCCGCCAAGAACTGCCCATCGATAAATCTCGAGGAGGTCAAACATTGGGTTTATTAGAAATAAACTCTTTACATTTTCATTAGTGATATAAGCGTCAACAGAAAATAGAACTCCAGATCCGTAGAAGAGAAGTCGAAATAAGAAAGGGAGAATATTTTTCACATCACCGTAGCGTGATGTTGCTCGAGCAGCGATAAGAGCTGCTCCGATAGTAAATAAGAATTGAACTAAAATTAATACAGGGACCAGAAGCCACGTAAGTCTTGCTGAAGTGCCAGTGACAAGGCAAGTTAGGAACATGACTATAATTCCTGGCAAAAAAGCAAGGAGTTCAGTCGTTACAGAAGTGATAGGTAGTAAAGCTCTTGGGAAGCTAATTGACCTGATTAGCCTCCGGTTTCTAACAATACTTTGCGCCCCTTTGATTACTGCTTTCTGAGTAAATTGGAATACGAAAACTCCTACTGCTACGAACGCTACAAAATTTGAAACTCCGCGGTCGACTTTTAATACAACACCAAAAATTAAAGCGTAAACAGTTATTGAAAGAATAGGATTTAAAAGATGCCAAAGGTTGCCCAAGATAGTACCCATTTGTTGGCTTCTCAATTCATGGCGAGGAACATGGGACAGATATTCTTTTCTCTCCCAAATCCGGCGAACATAAGATAGTAAGGAGCCATAAGAACCAGGCTCTATCAAGCCGGTAAGGTCATGTTTATCCATAGGTTCTATCATATTTAAACTCCTCAATGACCTTATCAGTGTGACTTCGTTACAAAAGTGATCAGTTTCCAACTGATTAAGCAACGAACAGAGATTTTGTTTAAGTACGCCTTGTGAATCTTTTCTCAGATACCTTGGAAAGGGAAGAAATTCGTTAGTTAGACAGAGTGGTAAAGCAGAACCGGAGGTATTAGTGCGCTTGATTAAGCCATCTCTTGGTGATCTTTTAGCTGGTATTTCAGTTGCGTTGTTAGCGCTTCCACAAGGTTTGGCTTATGCAGAACTGGCAGGTCTCCCTGTTCAGCATGGGCTGTATGCTGCCGCCTTACCTTCACTTCTGGCTGCCTTGTTTGCTTCATCGCCATACTTACAGACAGGGCCTGTGGCGTTAACTGCGCTCTTAACATATGGTGCTTTGCAAGGAATTGCAGAACCGCAAACTTCTACATATGTAGAAGTCGCTGCATTATTAGCGTTCTTAGTAGGAGCTATTCGCCTGTTTTTGGGATGTATTAAAATGGGGAGAATCGCAAAACTCCTCACTGATCCTGTAATTCTTGGCTTTACTTCAGGGGCAGCAATCTTGATTGTTTTTTCTCAGTTACCGAAATCATTAGGTGTTATTACTGTAAATACCGGAGTTGTTTCTTCTGGGTGGGAAGCATTGACATCCGTAAATCAATGGAATTCGTTAGCAATCATATTTTCTATAGGGACCATATTTGTAATTTTCGGTGGCCGGGTTTTGCACCGGCTTTTCCCAGGCGTTTTATTAGCAGTTATAGCTGGAATCCTAATTAGTAATCTTTCAGGTTACTCCGGACCTATTGTCGGCGAACTTGATAACGGTTTCATTTCATTGAAATTCAGTTTCAAATGGAGTTCGTTACCGGACTTGATCCTTCCTGCGTTAGTGATAGCAATTGTTGGGTTTGCGGAACCAGCAGCAATAGCGCGCACATTTGAAAAAGAAACGAAAACAAAGTGGAATCCCAACAAAGAACTTGTAAGTCAAGGAGTGGCGAATATAGCTGCAGCGTTCTCTAACGCTTTCCCTGTAGGTGGTTCATTCGGACGAAGTGCCCTGAATAAACTTGCGGGAGCTTCATCACAATGGGCAGGTGCAATTACGGGAGCATTTGTTTTGGCGGCTTTGCCTTTTATTTTTTTACTTGAAGATCTTCCTACTGCAATACTTGGAGCAACAGTAATTGGTGCCGTTATAAAGCTAATTAAAGTTCAAGAAATTTGGACAACTTTACATAATTCAAAAACCGATGCGTTTGTAGCTATTGGAACTTTAACCGCAACAATCTTGACTTCTCCCAGAATTGAAAGAGGGATTTTAATCGGACTTGGATTAGCGTTATTGGAGTTTCTTTATAGAAAGTATGCCTTTCAAATACCAGCAGGAAAAATCTGCAGAAATGAATCAAGCAGACCAACGTGATCCGCTGATCTGCTTGATTGTGGTCGGGACCGGCGTCGATCCGGTGACCTAC
>CEUA01208438.1_pt1 | contig 10114 bp, 6 predicted proteins | sample 361541 | NCBI WGS metagenome assembly CEUA01 (sample SAMEA2623079, study PRJEB7988) | marine metagenome | isolation source: saline water (ENVO:00002010), including
TACATATGCCCGCAGAAGGAGTAAGCGACCAGAAGCGAATCATCCAGGCCCTACTTGCTCGTGGTATTGATGGAATAGCAGTAAGCCCAATCGACCCTGACAATCAAACAGACCTTTTGAATGAAGCTGCTGCAAATACAAATCTTATAACCCACGATTCTGACGCACCAAATAGCAATAGACTTTGTTTTATTGGAATTGACAATTATTCAGCTGGTCGCGAATGTGGAAAACTCGTTAAAGAAGCACTGCCCGATGGGGGAAATCTAATGATTTTTGTTGGGCGACTAGAACAGCTGAATGCACAACAACGCCGTCAAGGTGTCATTGATGAATTAATGAATCGCTCCTTTGACCCCACACGTAGAGACCCGAACGATGCGTCTATCTCCGGTACAAAATATACCGTTATCGATACACGAACCGACCAATTTGACTATGCCAAGGCTAAGTCTCAAGTAGAAGATGCAATTGCAAAATATCCTCAATTAAACGGAGTTATTGGACTTTTTGCCTACAACCCCCCCATGGCGCTCAAAGCGATCAAAGAAGCAGGGAAAATCAACCAAATCAAAATTATTGCCTTCGATGAAGAAGATGAAACCCTACAAGGTATCACGGATGGTCATATATATGGTACCGTTGTACAAAACCCTTACCAATATGGTTACGAATCAGTCCGTATTTTAGCAGGTTTGGCACGAGGCGATCAATCTGTTTTACCCCCAGAAGGCTATTTAGACATCCCCGCCAGAAAAATCACTCGAGACAATGTTGAGAAGTTTTGGAGTAACTTAAAAGACTTGACGGGAAAGACCAATTAATGCAAATACTCGCTGCTAGCGGTATCGGAAAATCTTTCCCCGGAGTCCAAGCTCTACATAATGTGAGTTTGACACTTAATATGGGGGAAGTCTTGGCCGTTCTCGGTGAAAACGGAGCCGGGAAAAGTACTCTAATGAAGATTTTGGCGGGAATTCAACGCCCCAGTGCAGGATACATAGAGGTCAACAACGAACGGGTTAGCATCGAATCGCCTAAAGAAGCAATGAAATTAGGGATCGCCCTTATTCATCAAGAGTTAAACCTTTGTGACAACTTAACCATTGCAGAAAATATATATCTAGGCCGAGAACCTCAATCCCATGGTTTAATCAATAAACGTGCACTAAACGATCAAGCAAAAAACTGGCTTAATCGTATTGGACTGAATATTGATCCCCGAACAGCTCTCTCTCAGCTTTCAATCGGCCACAGCCAATTGGTAGAAATTGCAAAAGTATTATCAACCAATGCCCGTATCATTATTATGGACGAACCCACATCAAGTCTTTCAAATGACGAATCTGAAAGACTTTTTCAAGTTATTAATGAACTCCGTAATGATGGTGTTTCAATAATCTATATTTCTCACCGGCTGAGCGAGATAATCAGAATTTCAGACCGTGCTCTCGTGCTTCGGGACGGCCAGAACAGCGGTCTACTGGAAGGTAACCATATTACTCGGGAGAAAATGATCTCTGCAATGGTTGGACGATCCATAGATCAATATTATCCACGCACCCAACGTGAACCCGGCAACGAAATCCTCCGAGTCGAAAACCTTGTTACCCAAGCACACCCCCAAAAAAAAATAAACCTCATAGTCAACCAACATGAGATTGTTGGAATAGCCGGGTTAATTGGGGCTGGAAGGACGGAATTCCTCGAAACATTATTCGGTATTTCTCCATCCTCCTCGGGGCAAATATTTATTAACCAACAAGAAACAGCATTCGATACGCCAGAATCTGCAATTAATGCCGGAGTCGCTTTGGTGCCGGAAAACAGGAAAAAACAAGGCCTTATTTTAGGAATGAATATCTGCCAAAATATTAGCCTTTCCCAATTAAGAAAGTGGAGCCTCTTTCGCTCTATAATTAACTTTAAGCAGGAGTTTTCTGGCGCAACACAAGCAATGGATCAACTCTCCATCCGTGCGACTGGCGTGTATCAAATGACAAGCCTCCTGTCTGGTGGAAACCAACAAAAAGTAGCGATAGCAAAATGGTTAGCAACAAACCCAAAATTGCTATTGCTTGATGAACCCACCCGGGGCGTAGACGTTGGCGCCAAACAGGATATATACCATATAATGAGGTCTCTCGTCGATAAAGGTATGACGATCCTATTTGCTTCGAGCGAGTTGGAAGAGTTAATTGGCGTGGCAGATCGAGTAGTTGTCATGTATCAAGGCGATATTTCAGGTCAACTAGATAGAGACAATATTAGCGAAAAAGCTATCATGGAATTAGCTACCGGAAAGGCAGCCTAACATGAAAAAGGTCGCAGGTATCACGGGCTTACTTCTTGCCATATTCCTTTTTAGTTGGGCAGTCGAACCCAAATTTGTCAGTGCCTACAACCTCCAAAATATTATTCGGTGGACCTCGTTATTTGGGATTATAAGTATTGGAGTCGCTTTTGTAATTGTCACGGGAGGAATTGATCTTTCACTCGGAGCAGTTATTGGACTAGTTGGCTGTGTACTTCCTATGCTTCTTGAGGCCGGTTATAGCGCAGTTACCTCATTCTCAATAGTCATCCTCTTATCTCTTTCCATGGGATTAGTTCATGGTTTGCTTATCACTCGATTAGGGCTTCAACCCTTCGTCGTTACTCTATGCGGACTACTTTTTTATCGTGGACTTGCTCGCTGGTTAACAAATGACCAGATCCAAGGGTTCGGCTCCGAATATGAGGACCTCCGCGAGATAGCTATTGGTAAAATATCTATCGGAGGAATTTTAGAAGTTCCATCCCCGTTTCTTATAGTTGTTGTAATTGGATTGTTGGCAGCTATTTTTTTAAATCGTACTATATGGGGTCGGTATTTGATTGCTTTAGGGCGAAATGAAGAAGCTGCAAGTTACAGTGGTGTCCCCATTAACCGCATGAAAATTCTTGCTTACATAATCTGTTCCGGTTCTGCTGGAATCGGTGGCATCTTGTTTGCCCTAGACGTCAACTCAGTGCAGCCAGCAGGCCACGGTAATTTCTACGAGTTGTACGCAATCGCCGCCGCGGTTCTTGGTGGATGCTCTTTGCGCGGAGGTGAAGGCTCCATATTGGGGGTAATAATTGGAGCCGCAGTCATGCGTTTTCTATATAATGCTATTAATGTGTTAGGAATACCGACACAACTCGAATTTGCTATAATTGGCATAGTTATTCTTGCTGGCGTAATTGCCGACGAGTCTATAAGAAGAATTGCCGCTCGCAGAATAAGGAATTAACTCTATGTTATCAGAGAAAAAATTAGTATTCAAATCTTTAGCCCTTTGCACGCTAATTATTTGTGCTGAAAACCATGCTGACAACGTCACCTTTGAAGATTCCTTACTCCTACGACACGCACGCTCTGCTCTTAGTAACCCGGCAATAATATTTTCAAACGAAAACTGTTCAAGCATTGAATATTTCCAAGTTGAACATGAAAATATCCGTTCACTCGACGGCATTCAATGTATGCAGGACCTTCGAATCTTGAAATTAGGGAATAACGAGATCGTTGATGCTGAATCTTTGACTAAGCTAAACTCGCTAAAAGTTTTGGATATTAGCCACAACCCACTAAAATCGATAGATCCCATATCAAAATTAACGTCTATCGAATGGCTGAAAATTAATGGCACCGGCATTGAAGATCCCTCTCCAATATCCAAACTGTCTAATCTTGTCTATTTATCGATAAGCCACAACGCTATCGCTAACTTACAAGCTCTATCAAATCTTACTAAATTGCAAGAATTAGATATATCACGTAATCAGCTTTCATTGATGGACCACTTACAAAGCCTGAGATCTCTAAGAGTTCTAAAATTTAATCGTAATAAACTACGATCTATGTGGGGAATCGAGCAATTATATGCATTAGAAAAAATTGAAGCACGGCATAATCTCATTGACAACATAGAGCATCTACACGACATAAATAACCTGAAACATCTCGAACTATCTAACAACAACGTTAGTAATATAAAACCATTAAAAAACCTACAGAAACTGGAGATATTACGCTTAGCTAACAACAAGATAGCGGACTTAAATCCTTTAAAATCCCTTACCTCTTTAAAGGAGTTACGTTTGGATTCTAACAAAATTCAGGACCTTTCTCCTCTAAAAAATCTACAGAACTTAAAGGTACTCGACTTAGGCAATAATCGAATCCGCGACCTAAGCCCACTCGTAGGATTAAATAAATTAGAAGTCCTCAGATTAAGTGAAAATAGAATAAGTGAGATTTCTCCTATACTTGACCTGCCTAATCTGATAGTATTAGAGATTTGGGGGAACGAACTGCCTCAGAATGCAACAAAATCCATTCAACAATTGAAAGAGCGTCAGACACACGTCGATTAGATGGCCGTGGATTCACCTAGCTCAGAAACAATCCGTTCCCGAATCACATCAATCATATCATGATCCCCTATTTTTTCACCTGCACGATCCGTCACATAAAATGCATCAGACGCTCGACCCACTACAGTATCGACAAGAGCCATATGAATATCCAAACCAAGTTCGGCTAGAGCATGTGTTATTCGATACAGCAACCCTACATCGTCCCGAGTATCAACATCTATCACGGTATAATTTCGTGAAGATTGATTATCTATCTCTACTTTCGTCTCATCAAAATATTCCGAGCGATTACGTTGTGACCAATTGCTGCTATGTACTTCAAGTAGCTCACGTGCTTTTTTCCCCCTTTCCAGTACATCGCTGAGTCTATCTATGACACGCTCTTTCTTCCAGTCATCCAGTTTTACTCCACCGTCGATATTAGTAACCTGAAAGGTATCAAGAACAATTTGATCAATACCGGTAATAATATCAGCTCGCAAAACATTTAAATCATTTACTGCCAAGGCCCCACAAACCTTCGCCAAAACCTGGCGTCGGTCACGCGTGCATATGACTATTTCAGTATAATCCTCACGTTCAATAAAATCCACACCGTAAACCCGATTCAGATCCAGCTCCTGTACCATTTTAATATGCGCCTCTATCTGATTTAATTCATACATAGTAGTATATTTTTCAGGCAGTTTATTTACATGCGAACGTAATATAGAAATTTGCTCGTTAGACCATTCCCCTCTTGCCGTCGCAAGGTACTTTTCCAATGAATTTGTAGAAAGAGCATCGTTTTCTTTGGGCTTTGTAGCTAATTCTAATTTCACAGCCGTTTTATCATACAGTTCCCAAAGCAACGCCGCCTGCCATTCCGTCCAAGCTTCCGGTGAAACCGCAGACAAATCCGCGAAGGACAATAGATACAATCCATCCAAATATTCTTTTCCATTAAATTCCTTAGAAAATTCAACGATCATCTCATCATCTTCTAAATCCCGGCGACGCGAGATCAAAACCATTTCTTGGTGTTTGCGAATCAAAAAAACGAACAAATCGCGTTGATTCGCTGGCAGGTTCAAACGCTCGGCTAAATCTTGGGCCATTTCTATACCAGCCGAAACATGATCCATCCTACTAGATTTACCAATATCATGCATTAGCACAGAAAAAAATAGAATTTCCTTAGGCCCAAAGGCTTCAAACACACTAGATAATCTTTCTCGTCGACGGCCTTGCGAAAGTGATTCAAGATTTTTTATCGCAACTAAAGTATGTTCATCAACTGTGTAGATATGATAGGGATTAAATTGGACCAAGCAATTCAAACCACCAAACTCGGGAAGATAGGCATCCAGCACACCCAGTTCATGCATCAAACGCAGTGTCGAAGCTACACGTGTTTCCCCGGAAAGAATTTTAAAAAAAACATCTCGAGCCTCACCCATACTACGAAAATCTCTATTTATTAATTCCAATGACAATTGAATCTCTCTCTTGGCCATTTCCCCTAGAATTAAATTTTTTCTCTGCAATAACAAGAAAATTCTCAACATTCGAAGAGGATTCTGGGAAAAATACTCCTTCCCATTTTTTATTACGATTTCACTGTCGATCGACATTAATCCATGTTCCAAATACATAGTTTTTGCCGAAATTCGTCGCTTACGTATTAATCTTTCAAAGGTCAAATTGGCTATTTGAAAAACCGACCGCGCATACTTGTAATAATCTCGCATAAATAGCTCAACGCCCAATTCAGTCCCACTGTCTTTATATCCTAAAGCTGTCGATACCTGTACCTTCGCATCTGCATCAAGTACATCGCTTTTTCGATCAGAATTTGCGTGAAGATGAAGACGTATAGATGAAAAAAATCGCCTACATATTTCTATCTTTCCGATGTCATTTTCTTCCAAAAAATCGTCCCAATTACGTAAATTAGAAGAGGAATTCTTTTTTGACTTGATGGCCCAATGCATTGATTGAATATCACGCAAAGCTCCAGGACTCTCCTTGACATTCGGTTCTAACAGTTGCACTGAGGCATTGTTCTCAATCCGACGAAGACGCCAGGAATTTAACTTTTCCGGCAAACTATTAGGTACATTCAGATATAATTTTTCATATAAACCCGAGAATAGATCCCCGTCACCCACCAAGAACCTGCCATCCATCATCGCCGTACAAGATTCAATATCCCCTTTGGCTAGTTTCAGTGCTTCCGAAATAGTTCGACTGCTATACCCTATATCCAAGTGAAAATCCCACAAAATATGGAGAATTTCTGATATGTAATTACTCGTCGGGTTATCTGATTTTCCTATCAAAAACATTAAATCTACATCAGAATAAAAAGACATTTCCTGTCTCCCATAACCACCAACTGCAACCACTGCAATACCATTAACATTTGGGCTAATAATCCGTTTGTAGATTTCTATTACAACCAAATCCATACAACTAGACAACGATCGCATAACCTCAATCGAGTCAACGCTAGTTAACAGTTTGTCCTTCTCATTTGCATGGACACTAACGATTAATTTGTGAATATTTTTGATCCATGCCGAATCACTCAATCCAGCTATTTCATTTAACTTTGATGGAACATCAATTTTATTATTCAACAGATCTCCTCAGTAATATTCATTGCAAAAACGACTTTCCTGCTCTACGTAATGGATAACTTAATAAGGAAACCCTAATCTTAGCCCTCAAAGACATATAGAAAAATAATAATTTAGTTACAAACCAAATTGTATTTAAAGTATCAGCCTTAACCCCAGATCATAAGGTAAAATATATTTATCCATCTATAACAAACGACAAATCAAAACCTATATTACCCTACGAAGAAACATAATCTAACATGACAAAAACTTAAAATCATTCAAGATACTTGTAGTGTTCAATTGAACACTACAAGTATCTTGAATTGAATACATTATTAAGTGATATTAACATCAAAAGTATTTTGTTTTAAGCTAAAAAGTGAAAGACGAAAATATTGGGTAGCAATTCAAGCAATCAAGATCGCGCGCTCCTAATTGGCGTTTCTCTGCCGCATATCCCTTTGTGGGAGGCAGAAGATTCTCTAGAAGAGCTAGCTCGATTAGCTGACGCAGCACTTCTCACTACGGTGGAACGAGTTATTCAGTCTCGAAACCGCATCGACTCAGCATTTTTTGTTGGCAAAGGAAAAGTAGAGGAAATAAAGCAAACCTCAAAAAAGGCAGATGTCGATCTATTGATATTTGACAATGATCTTTCGCCCGCACAAATGCGTAATTTAGAAAACAAAACTGAAATGCGTGTTTTAGATAGAAGCGCACTTATTCTAGATATTTTTTCTCGACACGCACGAACCCGTACTGCACAAGTTCAAGTAGAACTTGCACAACTCAATTATTTGCTACCACGACTTACGCGAATGTGGACTCACTTATCGCGACAAGCAGGAGGTGGGGCTATCCGGGGTATGGGATCTGCTGGTGTCAGAGGCCCCGGAGAAACACAATTAGAAACAGATCGGAGAATCATACACCGTCAAATAAACTCTCTTGAAACAAAACTGAAACGCATAAATACACAGATGGCTACTGGGAGAAAAAGTCGACAGGGTATTTATAGCGTTGCTCTTGTCGGTTACACAAATGCCGGGAAATCAACTTTAATGAAAGCCCTATCCGGTTCAGATGTCTTAGTAGAAGATCAACTATTTGCAACGTTAGATTCAACAACGCGATCAATACAACTTGGGTCCAAAAATAAAATCTTACTTACTGATACTGTTGGTTTTATAAATAGATTACCCCATCATTTATTTGCTTCATTTAGGGCCACATTAGAAGAAGCCGTTGAGGCGGATCTTCTTTTGCATGTTGTAGATCTTAGTTTCTCTAACTATGAATCCCAAATGCGAACCGTCGAAAAAGTATTAAGAGACCTCAAACTCGAGGACCGACCAACCGTTACTGTTTTCAATAAAATTGACCGAATCCACGAAGAAGCTGAACAGACCATAATCGAAGCGTATAACGAACGCGAAAATTCCGTAGCTATATCAGCTGCTAAAAAAATCGGGCTGGAAAAACTCTGCGCTAAAATTACTGAATTTATGGATGAAAAATTAATTAACTTGTCTTTGCGGATACCTCAATCTGAAGGTCGTCTGCTATCAAGGCTACAAGAAAAAAGTGATATTGTGATGGAGAATTATGAAAACAACGACGTCATTCTAAAGTTGCGCCTGGAGAAATTAATTGCCAAGAAATTAGAGCTCGAACGCTTTTGTGTTGATTAATCAAAAATTTCTAACTTTTTAAATAACCTTTTTCAACTGCCTCATCTATCAATTTTATTGCATATTTCCAAAGTTCGGGCGAGCCTTCAGAAATATGAACATTGCGAGATACAACTTGATCACGGGTCATCCCATGTCGTCTCCATGCCAAACCATGGGTATGGAAATTAAGTAATATCGGTTGAAATCTATCTAAAGCAGCAGCGTATTGAGCATCTCCTGTTTTTCTACCCTCAAATTCATCCCACAACTTTCTGAATTCTAATGCCTGTTCATCTGGCAAAATGTTAAAAAGTCTATCCGCTGCTTTTTGTTCTCTGACATCCTTGTCTTTGTAGGAAACCTCATCATAAAAGAAAGTATCACCTGCATCAATTTCCACAATATCATGTATGAGTAACATTTTCAGTACACGCAATAGGTCTACTTCTTCGCCTGCGTGCCGAAATAAAAGAACCGCCATCAAGCTCAAATGCCATGAATGCTCTGCATCATTTTCAGCTCTTCCATCTTTAATTAAAGAATTTTGTCGGAAAACATGTTTTAATTTATCCGCCTCAATAATAAAATCTATTTGTTTTTCGATATCCTCAGCGGACAATTCAACATTCATTTCTTCATCGTCATTGAACCGAATAGGGCCTCTTGACCGACCTGTACTCGATAAAAATAAACACCCGACCCCACAACAAACCCTGACGCGTCTAGTCCATCCCAAAGCACCCTTCGGAACCCGGATTCGACATTCGGATCAAATATTCGTCGTATCCGCTGACCTAATGTATTGTAAATTTCAACCGTCACCGGGACGGATCCCATAAGAGATAATGGCACAGAAAAAGGAATTATTGTAGAAGGGTTGAAAGGATTTGGATAATTCTGTTGCAAAGTAAAAACCTCCGGAAGAGAGGTAGATAAATCCAATTCATGCATTGTCAAATTAACTATAGAATAATCCGAGCGTACAATCTTACCCACGCGTAAATGCAAAGGGCTTTTAATTGTGTTTTGCTTTGAACGAATACGAAGCCTAAGCAGTTCACCGTCTCCATTAACCTGCCAATCACGACCATAACGTGCCTGAGCCAAAGAAACAGTTCCAACAATATGATCTATTCGAGTAAAAACACCCCGTCTATTACCATCGAAAATCGTACCTGCTTGAACGGGTTCCAGGATAGAAATATTGGCAGGATCATAATCCAATATAATTTCATATGCAACAGCATCCTGTAAATCACGCGCAAGTAATACAAATTCTAATTCCTCGCCAAGAACCGATCTTTTGTCAGGATTGACGGGGATCAACTCGACTGAGATATCGGACGACCTTTCAAGCGCTGATTTGAAAACAGGTGGCGCACCAAATCCAGTACTATTACTGATATTTGACGTAGCTAAAGAGAGGTCTTC
>CEUA01096008.1_pt1 | contig 10098 bp, 7 predicted proteins | sample 361541 | NCBI WGS metagenome assembly CEUA01 (sample SAMEA2623079, study PRJEB7988) | marine metagenome | isolation source: saline water (ENVO:00002010), including
AAACTAATTCTTTTCCGATCGATTTTATGGAAAAAGAAGAAAATAATACAGGTAGTGGCAACTTTAGAGAAATAATAGCTCTCTTGAAAAGGGCATTGGAAATGTATATCTATGAGGGAAAAGAGAAAATGAGAGAAGAAGAAGAGTATAAGCTGTATAGAGAACAATACCCTTTCGAAGAATACTACCACTTTAAAGAGTGTTTTAAAAGCAGATGGGAATGAATTATTTCTTAATAAATGACCTTATTCTTTCATAACTTGCACTAATACCTAAGTCATGCCTAATATGATAAACTGTTTTTGATATCGACTTGATCTCGCCTAATTGTTCTATTAGATTTGCTAAATCAGAATCTGAGATCTTTGTCCGATTCTTAATTGGAGGGAGTAGTTCACATTTGCTATAAACTTCAGCGAAACCCGAAATTCCATTTTCTAAATATATTCTGAGAAGTTCTGAATTCAGATCTATTGAAGCCACGTCCAGGAATTCTGCAGTCCTAGGATGAATCTCTACAGTATTGACGTCTTCTAATTTTGAAAGTGGCGAAGTATGTGCCACTATCAATTTACTTGCGAATTTCTTGATAGATGGGTCATTGATTAAAGCACGGTGATAAGAAGGTGATGCGAAAGATACTATCACATCCTCTGAGTTAATTTGTATCTTCTCTAAACCACCATGTGGTAATCTAAACCAATTTTCTACACTCGGTCCTTCTGAGTTAAAACTTGCATCATATGAAGGAATTTTTTCATCTAATGAAACTAAGCCAGCACCTGCAGATATAACATAAGCATTAACATGTTCAAAATGATCAATTAACTTAAACTCTTTATTAATTGATCTACCATTGTATAGATCTTTCACAGGATATTTAGTATCAGACTTTTCCCAATTTTTGTTCCAATCTTCAATTGTAGATGATTCAGACCATATCAAATTAAACGAAAAAGAGTAATTCTTCTTCTTGGAACACTGCAGTAAAACATAAATTTTCATTTTTTAACCTCAATAGTTCGCCAGTTTCTCAACCAACTATTTTCTTCATTGTCAACAGAATTATCAGCTAATGAATTATAATACTCAATTTGAGAAATTATCCAAGAAAAAACAAATGCATTATGTGAAACTCTGCCCATATTATGTTCTGTTGAACCCATCATTCGAGGGTCAGCAACATGAGGGACATCAGGATTAATTTTATGATACCAACATCTTTGACTTGTACATCTTGCTGAAGTCAAGTATTGGCAGGCAGGACAGTTACATGAAGTGTCAACCCCTCTATCTGTTATTGGTACCACTGGAATTGATAGATTACTACTATTTTTCAGCCATTGCCAATTTTCTGCCCCCATTTTCTTAACTGCAATTCTTTGGTATAATTGCTTAACCGATTCGGGTTTATCTGGTAGATTGCGGCCAAGTCCTTTACCGTCATTTGCTACATAGTACCATCCATTTGCTGCACCTTCTGTGGATAGTTTTGACCCATCAAAAGAATCTATATTCAGGCGATACCACCAACGAACCCATTCAGGACTATTTAGACCAAAAATATGTAATTTAATTCCATCACTACGACATTTACCAAGAATACTGTTAGGATCGATTTTTGGGTTATTGATGTCATTAATTCCTGCAATTATATCTAGTGCCATCTCTTGTTTTGTGGAATAAGGAACCATTCCACCCAATGCAACATAATCATAACCTAAATTCTTAAACATTTCATATTGTGATATTCTCTCATCATTATTTCTTCCATGAATAACGCCCACTGCTGAAATTCTTGAATCTTTTTTGGTATGTTGTAAGAATGGTGCGGCATTTTCACGTATGAATTTATAACGAGATTCGACTTGTTTATCATCTAAGTCAGGAGTAATTATGTGATCTGGGGAACAAAGAAGAATTTCTTCCCATTGGTGATTCGATAAAACATGCTTTTTTTCATAATAGCTCCAAGCAATATTATGATCTAATTCAACACCATCTTCTAGAATTGGTTTTTCCAAGTTTCTAAATTGAAAGGCCCCACAATCGGCGAAAATCCTTTTTGGAGGTTTATCTTGATTTTTAATTGCAAAAGTATCTCCCAACGGATCTAACTTTGATTCCATAGTATCATAATGAATTGCTGAATCAAAAGACATACTGAATAATAAATTCTCTTTCATTTTTTCTGGAAATAAATTAAGATTACTCACTCTAATTCTTTCATATTCAGATTCGGATGAAAAATATGCTATCGTATCTGTATGTGCTAAAGCAACAAAGAATTTTGGACGCCCCGCACACATAAATATTCCTGATAAATAGATAGTATATGAGCTCATCGCTTTCCCATATGCGTCACATACTGACGACAAAAAGATTCAACATCTTCAATATCATAAACATTCTTCGCATAATTGTATATCCTAACAACTACATCTACATTTTCTGGAGTATAGCCTTTACCCGGAGATCTCTGATCAAAACTCCTAGCAAAAGGACCTGGAGAATCTGAAAAAAGTATACCTGTGACTTCACAATTAGTAATTTTTTCTTTCTCTAAAATCCATTTTTCATCTAATTCAAATGGTATTTTTTTACCACGCTTATTGTGTGTTCCGGATTTACCACTGGCTCTATTCTTTGATCGATTAAATAAGTCTCTGATTGTAGTATCATTCTTTTCATCTATTTCTTCTATTGGATTATTATTTTTTAGATAAACAAAGTCATTTTTGAACTGAAGAAGATCGCAGCAATGAACAAGTGCAGCTAACTCAGCCTCATTCTTAAATGGCCTCTGCATTTTACCTCCACACAATTGTAATTTCCAGATAATTGTGTCAAATTGTTTCTCTGTAACTGTTTTCTTAGAGCCATTATAATTTATTATTTTTGGTTTTTTGCCGTCTAAAATGAACTCAAATGAAGATTTTTGATCTCTAGAGGCACACACCTCCTGATTCACTGCTGCTTCAAATAATTTCAATGAAACTTGTGGCCACAAATCTCCCTCATATGATAGATCAACAAAATCAGAATCATTCACTAAACGATACTTAGATATCTCAGGATTACATATTTCTCCTGACTCCAAAAGTATTTGTCTAGCATTATTAATATCATGAATGAATTTAATTTCGCCATTTTTATCTTTAGTATTCCATCTTTTATTATTTGGCCAACGATTTCTTGCTTCCTTAATGATTTGAGAAGAAGTTATCAAATTATTATTATTACACATTTCAAGAATTAATTCTTTACAAGATTTTATCATAGAAGAATCATTTTCTATTATAGACTTCCCCTCTATTTCAAAATCATTCAAAAGACTGATGTAAGAAATTATATGATGCTCCTTAATTAGGAATTTTCTTCCTAAATTTGGTATTGTCATATCAGATTCAGTAGTTATAATTTTCCAAAAGGAAAAAATATCTTCTTCCCTGATCTCAAAAGTTGAGACTCTATCGCCGTCATCTTCCATTGGAGGGAGATGAGTTTGTGATTTACCTGCTCTCGTAATTTCAATACATTCAGTCCCCACACTTCTTACCCATAAAGTATATCCATAAATTGTTGAAGATGGGAAAAGACAGGTTGAACTATCATATTGCTTTGCATTATCGGATAATTGTACCCAAATTGAAATTTTACCACCTCTGATGAACTATAGTACAGTGATCCTTAACATTTTCAGGGTCCCAGCGCGGTCCACGTAAACCCCTACCTACCATCTGATAGAATAAAGGATCATTTGGATCAGTATTTCTTGCAATTACAACAGCATCAATTCTTGGAGCATCAAATCCAGTTGTTAGAATTTCACAATTAAATAATACCTTACAATCGCCTATACGAAATGCCTGAATAATGTCTTTCCTTGATTTGTCCGGAGTTCCCCCAAATAAACATTCTATTTGAAAATCAGGATACTTAAGCGACATTATCATACTACAAATTTTACCCCATCGAACCTCTTGAGTAAATACTAATATCGATTCATGACCATCTTTAATGAGGGCCTGAATTATTCTTATTGTTATTTCTGGATCATAACTATTGCCAAGAACAATCCCATACTCTTCTGGTTCTTTATCAACTCTTCTAGCAAGAATTTTTCTCTTGACCATTTCCTCTGTAATTACATCAAAGTCTGATGAACCGCACTCAACTGGAGTTATGAGTTCATTTGGAAAAATTTCTTGTAACCTCGCTGATTCATGGCCAAGGCGTCTAAAAGGAGTTGCGGATAAACCAATCAATGTTGATGTTGATTTATTTTGTTTTAAGTATGAATTGATTGCTTCCAACCAATCCAAGTTTCTATGTGCTTCATCCACAATAATAACATTAGCACCTAAAATTATAGATTCCGCATTAGGATCATTCTTATCCATTCTTAATTGAAGTTGAGCTTTTCCGCAAACAACAATACCGGTTACAATATTATCTCCTTCAATTTCAGACAATAGAATGTCGTTTGATTCCCAATAACGCCATAGATCATTTTCAAAGGGACACAATGCTTCTGAAACATGATCAATAGTGTCATATGCCTGCTCACATAATTCATCTTTATCTGCTATCCAAACAATCCCATTCCGGGGAATTAGATCATTCGACATTGCTTCAATGAATGCTTGTACTGAAGTTCTGGTCTTTCCTGAACCAGTAGGCATTACTACCATGGCTCTTCCAAAATCTTTTTCCATATTTTGTACTAATTTATTCTTAACAATCTGCTGAAAATCTGTCAAATCATGTAATTTTCTAGCTGTCCTAGTACGCTTAAATGCTGGTTTTTTGTTCACAGGATTCTTCACTACAAATGAACGAGGGATTTCTAGTTCCTTAGAAAAACTAAACATTTGTTTAGATGAAGGAGAAAAATTATTTACTATTTTATGATAAAGTTCTTCTGTATTATTAACACCGAGATTAACCATTAAATTATTTATTTTTTCGTCCGATTCTACATCTAGATATCTTTTACAAAGATATCCACGAATTTTCTCCGATCGGAGAAAATTCGACCCCAAACACTCAACAATCATACTGGTGATCTCTTGTTTCGGAATTTCAAATCCAATACCACTATTCCAATTCATTGATGGAGAAATTTCAGTTAACGTTTTTTTAAGACCTACAATAAATTCGTCTTCTACATTATCCGTATAAAGTAGCCAATCTAACCACTCTTTTTCTTTGCCAGATGGAATATATTTATCTAAAACAGAAATCGCCAAATCGCGATCTTTTTTTGTAACCATTTCATCAGACTCCTCGGTTATAGGATTCATGGATAGTATATAAATAACGTAATTAAACTCTCTTGTACACTCGCCACTCTGAGTGAGAACTTCCAATCCCATTTACAAAGACTGCTCTTACTTTGAGAACTTTATGACCAGCAACATAATTTTGACCAAAAGTAACTCGGGATTTATTATCCTTATTCTTAATGTCTTTGGAATTTATAGCAATATCTCTAAATTCTTTACCCGCTCCAACTTCAGCTTCCCACTTAATTCTCAAGCAATGGTAAGGTTTTTCTACCTCTAAAACTAATGCTTTTAATGTAGGGAAATCAGAACTCTCAGGAGTTTTTTCTGGTTGATTAACCTTAGGTAGAGCTAGTAATCCTTTTCCAGGTGTTGAAGTAAGTTCAAGATTAAGTGTTTCATTAGATGGATGAGATACCCCATTCGTAATTGCCGTCTGAATCCAGAGATTAATGTGTTTTACATTGTCATTTTTAGATCCAGAAAGAGCGGAATTTCGGAGAGATGGACTATTCCAATCTACCCATTGAATTGGCTCTAATACTTTTGTAAAAACATCTATTTTAATTGGCCTTTCAATTTTTGGATCATCATTAATTATTTTTTCAACACAAAATTCATGAGTAGCTAATAATGAAGGGAAGGGCCCTTTATTTTGTAAAAATGATTTATTTTGGCTTTTACCAACATGCCAACGTGTTTGTCCGTCTGGCCATGAGGTGCATTGAGACTTATATGCTCTAAAGAAGTTCAACACTTCTTCATTACATATTTCATCTAATTTTGAATCTTTATAGATACCATTACTAAACCATGAAGTAGTGTTAGCCAAGAATTTCTTAGTATCTGTTACATTTTTAGGATGAGTATTCTTTCCTGGAGGTTTTTGGAATTGTACACAATCCAGTATTGGGGATTCAGAATGAGCAGCCAAATACAATGACAACTCAAAAGATCTACGTGAGGCTCTACCTGATTTGGTAGGTTCTGGCAAACCGCCAACACCTATTATTTCTGTACCAGTTTTATCTACTTTCTTTGTAAAATCTGCTGATGGAGTTTTGATTCCAAACTGATAATTCAAGTAAATCTTATGGAGATCATCTAATGGCTCTGATTTTGTATTTATCTGAGTAAATAATAATGCAATATTAGCGACAGTCTTTGGAGAACCGTCACCTACAATTAGAACATACGGTATTGGCATTCTACTACCACGCTTACTAGAGCCAAATCCACGAATTCGGTGTTGTCCATCGATTATCCATACGGGTCTGCTATCACGCTGTTCTGGAAGCGGAAAATAGTCCGTCCAAACTCCGTAAATTTTTTCAAGAAAGTCAAATGGTACATCAATTCTTTTCTTATTATTCTTGTCAGTAATTATATTCACATATTTTTCATCGACATACAACAAAACAGGATTGAATAAGTTCTTATCTTCTTGTTCAGCGAAATTTCTTATAGTATCCACCCTTCTATGATCAATTACTCTTTGCCATTTGTTGATATCCATTTGGTTATTTAGCATCTTATTAGCAAAATCTTTTGATAACATATCAGCTTGCATCCAAGGTACAGAACAAATTGAATCTAGCACACCAGCGTTTTCAACACCCATATATGCAACAACACCTTCTTGTTTGAACTCAGAAACGCTCAATTCAACTGGTTCAGGGACAGCAGTATAATTATGTTTTATAATTCCGGCACCGTAATGAAGAACTGTTCTGGACAAATAAGGAGAATCGTTACCTATCCATGTTACTTTGTCATCATGCAGAAGGTCGATCTTTGAGTTGGCCTGCCGCCACCAACCCCAATCAAATTTTTTCCTGTTTTTGGCATAGTCCATTATTCTATCATTAATTTTATAAGACCCCGTACAATGACTCTTAAATCCACGCTTTGCAAGCTTTTCCATGGCAGATTGAATCATATCCATTGAATCTGCAATAGTATCAAACATATTTTCGTTAGCCCAATTGTCCGACCTATAGTTTGTAGTTAAATTCCAAATGCCATTTCGGAATAAAATAAAATCTTCTTCGTCATCGAAATGTCCGCTAATGCCTGCCATCGATTATAGGATTCATGGAGAGTATATAAATAACGTACATTCTTGATGTTGAAATATTATTTTTTTAATTCCAAAGTGCTTGAAATCTTTCCCATCGCATTATCCCAATCACAGATAATCCGCAATGCTTTACATTTTTCTAATTTCTGAGAATATGAAATTTTGTAAATATAAGAGTCAGTTTCTTTATTAGCAGAACCGGATTTATTACCAATAGTCACTCTGGTTAAGTTTTGGAATCTGTCATTATAGACATTAGCTTTACAAACCCTACCTGCATTAATAGGTCTTGTAACTCGAACTTCAACTGGTTTATCCGGTGTAGGCCAAGTGTGCTCGGGGTCTACAAAATTAATTCCACCTGGTAAAACCTCGGAGAACAATCCCCTACCTCTCTGAGAGCAAAGATTCTGACTATCTGACATAATCTCCTCTTCATCAAATGGTTCACCTGCATCTCGATCTAGTGCATCAAGCATCCACTGTGTTAAAAACTTCCAACCAGACTCTCCTGATTTGACATAACTATCACCTATTCTTTCATCCAGCCAATCTATATTACCTAGTAATTTCAAAATATCTTGAAACCTTTCACAAGTAATTATTTCAGTATCATAACCCTCATTTTCTATTATTTCTACTACTTTTGGATATAATAATAGAAGTGATCGAAAAGTTGTCTTATGTTGAATATAAGGTTTCATTCCATTACGATTATCTACTTCTAAAGATTCAAAAGTTAACCAGCGTGCTTTAGATGATGGTATCGCGCCTGCCATGTCTCTTCCATTATTACAAATTATACAAAACGCATCGAAATAATTGCTAATTTGTCTGAAATAGAGATTAGAATCATCGTCTTCAGGATCTACGGGGGGATGAGGGCCCCCTGGCATAAACCACTTATATGAAAATTGGATCCACATATTAACATCGATAACACTATTTCTTTCGGGATTCTCGGAGAGGATTCTTATCAAATTATAAAGTGCTCCAGTAGAAATTCCTGATATATTTTCAGGCGTATGAGTATTTACATAAGCCGCTGCTTCATATGACAACCTATTCGCTCTGTCACGATAGGTGTATTTTGCACCATCATAGATCCCAAATTTCTTTTTATCGACATGAGATGATAAGTTGAATTTATGCCTCATGAATATCTCATGTAACTCATGGAGTTCTTCGGACAAGGTATTAATTTCCGCGAAAAATTTCGCTGCACCTTTATTCCTTAGTTGTGGAGGAAAAAGAATGATTGGAACCTGTATCTGACTCCCTCTTTCACTTCTAATACCTCCACGAATTCTGTGCTGTCCATCAATTATATTCATGGGTCTAAGATCTTTAGATCCTCTATGATCAGTAAGGAATGCTCCCTTGTATTTCGGATCTTGGACTAAAAATTGGAAATCAATATGGAGTTCTAATGCATATTCTCCTGTTGAGTTTTCTATCCATTCAATAGATGAATGATTTGGAGCAAATAACATCACAGGATTCGCAAATGTATTTTTTTCATCGTCTAAAAATGAACTGATACGCAGTAATCTGTTAGAATCTAATTCTCTCTGCCATTCATCCATCTTTATTGAGGGATTTAATATTCTTTGAGAAGCTTGTTGTATTTTCATCCCATGTTTAATTGATGGGACTGAAGAAATTGCATCAATTTCAGATATTTTTGCTATGGTAGTATAATATCTTACTTCCCCATTTTCCCTAATTGCAGTTAGGGGGAGGGTGACTCTTTTCGGACGGTCTCTGTATATATGTCTCCCACTTTTATTCGCAGGTCCTTGTAACATCTCAAAGTGTTTTTCACTATAACCAAAAGGTGAAGGTTCTTCATGTAGATAGCCCCAATAACCCCAAACAATTGGATATTTTTCCTTACTAATGACTTTTCTTCTCAGCAATGATTCGGGGCTTAAATCCTGAATAAAAGCCTCAAAATCGTCCCAAAATATTTGTCTGATTTCTTCATTGTCTCTAATTTGATTATCTGCAATTTTGCGTAACTTTTCCTTGAATAACTGTATTTTTTCCAATTGATCGTCGTCGTCAGAAAAGGGATATAGGCTGTTTAGAAGAATCCCTAGAGTTTGGATAAAAAGATGTGCCTCATCCTTACGCATATAGGTTGGAAAATAGATGAATAAATAGATCCACCGATTAAAGATTCTGAAATTATGTATTTTTTACTTCCCTCTGATTGAAATAGGGATGCGGGTTCGGCCAAATCATGGCAGACATGCAAACAACCTACATTATGATCAAACCTGATGGCGTGCAAAGAGGACTTGTTGGTGAGATAATCAACAGATTCGAACGTAAGGGACTACGTATGGTTGGCCTTCGCCAACTGACTCCGTCAATGGAATTAGCAGAAGCTCACTATGCAGTACACTCAGAGCGCCCATTCTACTCAGGACTTATCGAATTCATCACTTCAGGACCTGTTGTAGCCATGGCTTGGACCGGTGTAGATGCAATTTCAGTAGCTCGTAACATCATTGGACCAACTAATGGTAGAGAAGCAGCACCAGGGACAATTCGAGGAGATTGGGCTATGGATATTGGTCACAACATAATTCACGGCAGCGATGGGGAAGATACTGCAGCATTCGAACTTGGCCTATGGTTCCCTGACGGACTATGCAACTGGGTACTTGATGCAGAATCACAAATCTATGAATAAAACAATTCAATTAATTGAGGAAGGAACAT
>CEUA01118824.1_pt1 | contig 10093 bp, 9 predicted proteins | sample 361541 | NCBI WGS metagenome assembly CEUA01 (sample SAMEA2623079, study PRJEB7988) | marine metagenome | isolation source: saline water (ENVO:00002010), including
TTTTATTGATTGAAAATCCAAATAACATAGATCTCCTTGAGACAATGAAAGATTTGACTTTATTCAATGGGAATTATGAAAGGTCTTTGAAAATCCTAAATGAAATTGAAAAGTTGAACGGTATCTCTAATGAAACATTAATTCAAAAAAGTGCATTGCATGAAGAATTAAATCAGCCAGATCTTGCTCTAAAAATGATTCATGCAGCACTGAAAAAAGATAGTGTTAATATAGAAATCCTACATCGCCTTGTTACACTTTTAATGAGCCAAGATAAAAATGAAGAAGCCATACTATATAACCAAAAAATAATTGACCACCATCCTGATGATCCTAGAGGATTCATCAATACTGCAGTTATGGCAATGAGTGGTAAGAATCCAGAAGATGCAATTCGCGTCCTTGGTCCCAATTCTGAGAAGTTTAGTGCAGATTTCACAGTACAGTACCTCTTGGGTACGGCATATTATCAAATAAAAGATTATTTAAATTCCAAGGTCCATTTGTCAAATGCCTTAACAATTTACCCTCAATCTAGAAATACAAAGCACAATCTTGCTCTTATATATGATTCAACAGGCGACTGGGATGAATCAGATAAACTTTACATTGATCTTATTTCAAGTGACAGTACTGATGCCCAGGCTTATAATAATTATGCTTATAGTTTGATAGAAAGGAACAAGGATATCAATTTTGCATTAGAATTGGCATTTAATGCTATAAAACTGGAACCAAAATCTGCGGCATATTTAGATACAATAGGCTGGATTTATTATAAAATGGATGATTATGATGAAGCACTGCGCTATATACGTGAATCTTTGAGTATAGATTCAAATAATGCAACTATCCAAAGTCATCTTGATGAAATAATAAAGAATAAAGCTCAAATAAATACACAAAAAATACAACAAGCAGACAACTTGGATTGAATGAGTCGTATCCTAATAATGCCCCTTTTTCTCTTTTTAAGTTGTGCTGGGCCAGGTGCAAAAATATTCAATCTTCTTCCACAAAAATCCTACTCTGAATATTTGGAAGAATATAATTCATGTAATGGAAAAGGTACATTATTGTCGAAGGGTGCTTTAAAAGGTAGATTGTCCTTCAGTTTTAGATCACAAAGAGATAGTACTTTTTTGGAATTCAATGACCCAATGGGTCGCAAGGCCATTTTAGTATGGATTACACCTAATTCAATTACCGCTAGAAATCTAATTGAAAATAAGCATTACAGTTATGATGAGGTCATTGAAATATTACCTATGTTAAAAGTGCTGGAGCCAAATGAAATAACGCAAATAATTTGGGGTGTTGAGCCAGATTATAAAAATAAATTCAAAAAATTTGAATCATCCTTGAAGAATAATATTGTATTAGATTTTCATCGTCAAAATCTAAAAAATGAATCACAATCTTTGGTTGGTATTGATTATTATGATAAACGTTTAAAAAATTCCATGAATATTGAAATAAAGGTTAGAAATAGGAACTCGGATTTTTTTAATATAAAAAAAGTATGGAAATTGCTTAACTATTAAAATGAATATTTCAATTATTATCCCCGTATTTAATGAAGCAGAGTCATTGCCTGTCCTAATAAATGAATTGGAAACAAATCTGAAGACATTTTCTACTTGGGAGGTTATATTTATTGATGATGGATCAAGTGATGGGTCTACGGAATTATTAACAGATCTATGTGCCCGTGACTCAAACTTTAAATTAATTCAATTTCATAGAAATTATGGAAAATCTGCAGCACTGAGTGAAGGTTTCAAGGCTGTTTCCGGTGAATATGTTATTACAATGGATGCTGATCTACAAGATGACCCATCAGAAATAAAAAATCTTATTGGCAAGTTGGAAGAAGGTTGGGATTTGGTATCAGGATGGAAAAAGACACGGCTTGACCCATTGAATAAGCGCATTCCATCTAAGTTATTTAACTTGGTGACTAGGTTACTGACTGGAGTAAAGATCCACGATTTTAATTGTGGATTGAAAGGATATAAAAAGGCGGTTGTTAAATCCATTGAGGTTTATGGAGGCCGTCACAGGTACATCCCCGCTTTGGCAGGACAGAAAAAATTTAAAGTGACTGAAATTGTTGTGAATCATCGCTCAAGAAAATTTGGTCATACAAAATACGGTGGTTCAAGATTATTACATGGATTTTTTGATTTAATAACAATTTTATTTCTTAACCGATTTACTCAACAACCTCTTCACCTGTTTGGTTCTTTTGGGATTGTTTTCTTCACTCTTGGATTTATAGTAGAGTGTTTTGTACTATATTATAAATATTTTCTTTTTGAACCTTACTCTAAACATATGGCATTATTGACATTCGGCGTCATGTTAATTGTTATTGGCATTCAGTTCTTTTCAATTGGACTTTTAGGTGAATTGATGGCTAGAACTACCCAAGGGCATGAAGATCGGATAAAATATTTCCACGGCAGTAATAAATCAAATCAAAAGGCTCAAACTTAATTTTTGACTCTGTTCATAATACCTAAGTAGAAGACAGGTGTCTTTATTCAATAACTCAATTCTATCCATTCTAGGAAGGGAATCATCACTTAAAGTAGATTTCATTATATGCGGTACTCAGAAGGGAGGGACAACTGCCTTAGACCATTATCTAAGATTACATCCGAATATATGCATGGCAGACAAGAAGGAAGTTCATTTTTTTGACAGAGATGATCATTTCAATGATCTTGATCCAGATTACTCAAAATATCATAAATATTTTAGCCCAAAAAATGATCATTGTATCATTGGTGAGGCAACACCAATATACATGTATTGGGATAAGGCTATAGAACGTATTCATAGATATAATCCCAAGACAAAATTAATCGCAGTTTTACGAAACCCTATAAATCGAGCATTCTCTCATTGGAACATGGAAAGAGATAGAAATCGTGAGCATAGATCATTTTGGGATGCCATATGTGAAGAAAATTCTATATTAAAATCTCCTAAAAATAAACAAGATCGAACATTCTCATATCTTGATAGGGGATTTTATTCATCTCAGATTCGGAATATATATGATTATTTTGAAAAAGATCAATTATTAATTTTACGCAATGAAATATTACGTCATTCTCCTAATCATGCACTTAGTGAGGTAGCATCCTTTCTTTCTCTGCCATCATTTGATAACATAGAGCATATGGAAGTTCACTCAAGGATTTATCCAGTGCAATTGGATAAAAAAGAATTAAGTTTTTTAAAATCCTTTTATGAGGATGAAATTAATTCGCTGGAGGATATATTGGGCTGGGATCTAGAGTCTTGGAGAGAATGAGATGAAAAAAGACTTATCTATTAGCATAGTTACTCCAACGTATAATAGAGCGGATGAACTTGATTCTTTATTAACATCAATTTCTGCTCAAACCATGTCGCTAAAAAATATTGAATGTATAATATCAGATGATGGTTCCAAAGATGAAACGGAAATGATAATAGAAAGTTGGCAAAGGAAGGCAGTTTTTGATATCATTTACATAAAACAAAAGAACAAGGGACCTGGTGCTGCTCGAAATCATGGTCTAGCACAAAGTACTGGAGAACTTATTTTATTCATTGATTCTGATTGTGAAGCACATCCTAAGTGGCTTGAAACGATAGTTCGTGAGTATAATGTAAATGATTTTGATGCATGTGGTGGTCCAGATGGCGCTAAAGATGATTTTACCTTGCTTCAAAAGGCAATAGATTATTCCATGACCTCTTTTTTTACTACGGGTGGTATGAGGGGGCATAGTAAGAATATGATTGCAAAATTTTACCCTAGGACACACAATATGGGTATTACTAGAAAAATATATGAGGCTATTGGCGGTTTTGGTGATCTAAGGCATGGACAAGACATTGAATTCAGTAACCGAATTCGTAAATCTGGAGCAAAGATAACCTTCATAGAGAATGCCCTTGTGTACCATCGTAGGAGGACAACTATAAGACAATTCATCAAGCAAGTTTTTAACTGGGGTGTTGCTCGAGTCAATCTGGGGAGAATTGATTCGAAAATGTTAGAGGCTATACATTTTTTACCATCATTGGCTTGCTTGTCATTAATAATTCTTATTTCTTTGGCTATTTATAGAGATTGGAATCTTCAAAATATACTTTTCATAATTTTTATACCCTTAATTATTATCTCATTCATTGGATCTATGAATAAAAAAGATGTTAAGATCTTCCCATTACTGTTAATAGTTATCCCAATTCAAATCTTAGGTTATGGCATTGGTTTTCTTCAAGCCTTCTTAAGGCGTTTTATTTTTAAAGAGTCTGAAATGATTGGATTCAAGAAGAATTATTACAAATGATAATTATGATATTAGGGATGCACAGGAGTGGCACGTCAACTGTTGCAGGTGTTTTACATATGAATAACATAGTGATGGGCACCTATGAAAATTTTTGGCCTCGTCCACTAAGTCAAAATCCCAAAGGATTTTATGAGAATTTTGATTTTAGAATGATTAATGATCAGATATTAAAAATTTCTGGATATGATGTTAAATCATACAACCCTGATATACCCATGGTTGAACTCAACAATAAATTATTATCCAAAATGAAAAAACTGATTGAGCATACTAATTCCTCCTTCCCAGACTGGGGTTGGAAAGATCCTCGCACTTGTTTAACTGCTTCAAGTTGGGTAGATGCTATTAATTTATTGGGTCTTGGAGATGAATTAAAGATTGTTTTTCTCACACGCAAGGCATCATCTGTGTCTAGGTCATTGTACAAGCGTAATGGACTTCCATTTGAAAAAGGTCTACAACTTTGGGAGAGTTATACTGATAGAGCTCTCCAATTTTGTAGTGGATCTGGTTTACCCATTCACTATTGTTCCTTTGAAGATCTATTGGATGATCCCGTAGCGATTTGTAACTCTCTTTTTACTTTTATGGGAAGAGATTGGGATTCAGAAATTGTGGGAAAATTTATTGACCGTTCCATCAGTACAAGTGCGAAGGGAGAGGAAATAAAGTATCCAGAACATATTGCTGTTCTTGAAGAAAAAGTCTACTCTTTAGTCAAGAGGGTGAAATAATTCCATGGAAAAGACAATCACCATTATTTCTGCTAGTTATCGATCTGGAGAACATTTAAGTAGACTATTTAATAACTTGTTTAAAAAGGCAAAAAATAAAGACCTAATACGGTTTTTAGTGGTTGATAATACAAATGGGGATGACGATAGATTGGAAGAATCTTTTCTAGATAATCTAGATGTGAAGATCATACTAAATGATGGAAGGAATTTACAAAGATCAATTTCACACGCTAGTGCTCTCGATGTCGGTTTGATTCAATCAAATACTGAATTCACTCTTATTGTCGATCCTGATGTTCATGTATTTAAAAATGGTTGGGATAATTTTTGCCTTGATATTTTTGAAAGGGAACAAAAGATAGTAATTGGGGCTCCTTACCCTGAGTGGAAACTAGGTAAGGTCCATGATTTTCCGAGCGTAGTATTTATGTTTTTTCGGACTCAACAGATACAAGACCTTAACCTCTCTTTTTATCCTTTTCCACCTTTATTAAAAAAAATCAAAAATAGTTTTTTTAGGAAAATAACAAGATTAGGTTTCTATGCTAGTAAGAATAGGCTTGATAAAAGCGACACTCTTCGACGTTTGAGTCACTTTCTAGAGCGTCTATTTGGAATTACCAGTCCAGATACTGGGAAAGATATAATTAAAGCGTTAAGAGAAAGATCATTTAAGGCGATCAATCTTGCAGCTTACTATAGCCATGCCCTTAAGCCTCAGAAGGGGAACTCATTTCAATATGACATGGCAAGAGAATTTGAATTATATTTTTTTGATAATGAGCCTTTTATGACCCATATGTATGGTTCAGGAGTATTCCACTGGAAAACAAAACAAGGCTCTAACAAGGAATATTGGTTAGAACTTATTAATGATATTGAGAGAGATATAAGATGAAACTATTTAATGAAAATAGAAATGAGATCATTATTCTTGCAATACTTCCCTTACTATTCCTGTATAGGATGGTCTTTTTTGGTGAGATTGTTACCACTAATGACGAACTAGAGAGGCATCCAATAAATGAATGGAGAGACAACTACATAGAAGAATATGATGATGTACCACAATGGTATCCTAATCTATTTTCAGGAATGCCCTCCTATGGTGGGTACATTTATACAAATGGTGATCCAACAAAATTAATACGTAGTAGCATATTATTTAATCCTGGTCTTAAAATTTGGTTCTATTTGGCCCTTTCAGGTATTGGGATGTTCGTACTACTACGATTATTCCACATACGTAAGACATCTGCACTCTTTGGTAGCCTTATATCCGCTCTAACGCCTTATGCTTTTGGATTAATCAATGCAGGGCATTTAAATAAGATCTTTGCTATGGCTTACATACCCTGGGTGATTGCATCAGCCATTTATTTTATTGACCGCACCACCTTAAAAGGATTGTTGATATTATCCTTAGCCACAGCTCTTCAACTATGGGCCAATCATCCACAGGTTGCATATTATACTTGGATGGTCATTGGCTTATATTATGCTTGGATTTTGGTTTCATCCCTATTATCCAAAACATATTCAACTAAAAAATCCATTTATCCGTTGATAGGAATGATCCTTGGAATATTCATTGCTCTTTTAATGGTCTCTGACCCATATGCAGACATCTATAGATTTCAAGAACATTCAAATCGTGGTTCCATGTCTGTATTAGATCAATCGGGTGAGACCAGAGATGGAACAAAATGGAAATATGCTACCCAGTGGTCATTCCATCCTAAAGAGATGTTGTCCCTTATTTACCCCTATCACTTTGGATTACAAAATACAAATGATCTTGAACGCGGAGCATATTGGGGGTTTATGCCATTTACACAATCCACTCATTATGTTGGATTGGTCATTTTGATATTTGCTATTCTTGGTGCCTCTCTAAAAAGACCAGATCGATCTGAATCAATATTTTGGTTAGTAACGGTTTTGACCCTTATTACTGGTTTTGGCTCATATTTTTCCATTCTTTATAAACCTTTTTTCTCTGTACTTCCATTTTTTTCAAAATTTAGAATTCCATCAATGATTTACATGCTCTTAGCCATATCCATCCCTTTTTTAGGTGCTAAGGGGTTGGACACTTTCATCGAAAAATTTGAAGAAAGAGCAACCACTAAGAAAATAATCCATGTTCTAGGTAGTTTCTTAGTGGGCACCATTCTATTGTTTATGTTTGGAGAGTATCTTTTTTCTTTCAGTGTTTCTAGTGATGCTCGGTATGATCCCGTCACAGTGTCTAGACTACAGTCTGCAAGAATTGAATTATTTAACAAAGGTCTAATGCTTGCCATTGCCATATCCATTGGAATATCAGGTTTATGCTATGGCCTAGTCAAAAGAAAAATAAATCAGAATATTTTTAATTATTCTTTGATCGCAATTGCTGTATTTGACATATGGATCGTTAATTTAGAATTCATGAACATAAAATCACCATATGACATGGATAAGAATTTCAGGAAAAATAAAATAGTAGAACATATTATCAATGATAGAGACCATTTTCGAATTTTCCCAGCAGATGAAATGGGGTCAAACAAATATAGTTATTGGAATATCGAAAGCATTGGGGGCTACAGACCCATCAAACTTAGAAACTATCAAGACCTCATGGATGCAAGAGGTTTTAGTCGTCCAAAGGTGCTAGACATGTTGAATGTTAAATATGTGGTCACCAATAAAAAGATAAATAATCCAAACTTTGTTCAAGTCAATGATATCAAAGGGCTTTATGAAAATAAAAATGCACTACCAAAATCCTGGATCGCTGGAAACATGAAAATGGTGAAGTCACAAAAAGAGTCATTAATGGAGGTGCTATTAAGTGGGTTTGATCCTAAAAATAAAGCAGTGGTCTTTGATTACGATGGTTCGGATCTGCCCCAAGATGCAACTGGTAGCGTAACAATTAAAATGCGTAATGAAAACAGGATTGAACTCATGTCTTCATCAGAGACAGGAGGGTTATTAGTATTGTCTGAGATATACTATGAGCCAGGTTGGAAAGCGACGGTCAATGGTAAAGAGACACCAATATATCAAACGAACCATATATTAAGATCTGTTGAGATCCCAAAGGGTAATGCTGAGATAATCTTTGAGTATAATAGAGCTGATTGGCGAAAGACTCGTTTGCTATCAAGATTTTCATTTTTGACCACTGTCCTGATTCTAGGAACTTTGTTCTGGAAGGAAAATAAAACTAGAATTGAATGATGAAACTTTATCGTCATACAGGTAACATCAAAGCAGGTCTGTTCATACTTGGCATTATTCTGATCATAGGTCTTCTTGCCTATACTCAGATATTAGTAGATCAACTACGTAAGGATAATCGGTCAATAGTAAGACTTTATGCAGGTCTTATAGCAAATGTTGTGCAAGAGGAAAATGATACGAATCTTAACTACATTTTTGAAAATATTATCCAGAAGGTCAAATTTCCCTTGATCCAAACTGATACGGAGCATATTCCACAAATGTGGAAAAATTTGCCAGGATCAGTGGTGACAAAGAAGCAGATCATTAGATTCATGAAGGCTACTGATAGCCATAATATTCCAATACCCCTAACCTATAAAGATAAAACAGTAGGTGAAATAAATTTTGGTTTTCTTCATTATGGAGATTCGGGAATAGTCCAAAAATTAAAACTATGGAGTTATGTTGAAATAGTTGCAATTGGGCTGTTTATTTTCTTAGGATTTTCTGGATTTAGTTTTATTAGAAATAATGAGAAAAAACATATATGGGTAGGCATGGCCAGAGAGACAGCCCATCAGTTAGGAACTCCAGTCTCTGCCTTGATGGGATGGGTAGATTGGCTAAAGGAGCATCCAGAAAAAATTGATGAAATAATTCCTGAGATGGAAGTAGATCTTCAAAGACTAGAACAGATCGGCCGACGTTTTAGTAAGATGGGTTCCAAATCAGATTTTGAGGAATTTGATCTTTCACAAAGGATAGAACGTATTGTCGATTATTTAACCCGACGCTTACCTTCGCTAGGTAAAAAGGTAGAACTTAGAAATGATATTCATCCTGGTATAGTTATTTGGGCCAATGGGTCTCTTTTAGCATGGTCCATTGAGAATATCATTCGTAATGGCATTGATGCAATTGAAAGAGAAGATGGAATGGTAAGCATATCATTAAGACAATATGACGATGAAATAAGAATTAGGATAAAGGACAATGGTAGAGGTATCCCTAAAAAGGATTGGAAAAATATTTTTCGACCTGGTTTTAGTACTAAACAGGCCGGGTGGGGTTTAGGACTATCATTATCTAGTCGAATAATTGAAGACATACATGGAGGACAACTAAAGGTTCTGGAATCTTCTTATGAGGCCGGAACCATTTTGGAGATCAGCCTTTAAATTAATTTTTTACTACGGTAATTTTTATAACAACATAACATAGGAAGACATGGAATTATTATACGGACAAGCACAGCAGGGTGGCGGTTTAGCAGCCTTCTTACCATTTATTTTAATTATGTTCATCATTTATTTTCTCATGATCCGACCACAGACCAAACGACAGAAAGAAAAAGAAAAGATGAGAGAAGACATTAAGAAAGGTGATCGCATTATCACAATGGGTGGAATATACGGTGTCGTTCAAGGCTTTAAGGAAAAGGGACGACAGGTTTTGATAAAAGTGGATAATAATACCAATCTTACCATCAACAAGACCGCTATAGCAGGGCTGGCTGAAAAGGTCAGAGATGAAGAATTGGAACAAACCTAATGGCAGTACTTGATGTGGTCCATTATGGCGATCCGATCTTAAAAAAGATTTGTAAGCCAATTACAGATTTTTCAAAACTTGCCCCTATCATAGATGACATGTTTGATTCAATGTATGAGGCAGAGGGGATTGGCCTAGCCGCAAACCAAGTTGGTATTGACATGAACTTATTTATTATTGACATAACTCATACGGAAGAATCTGAAGACACACAGGTATTCATTAATAGTA
>CEUA01106249.1_pt1 | contig 10087 bp, 8 predicted proteins | sample 361541 | NCBI WGS metagenome assembly CEUA01 (sample SAMEA2623079, study PRJEB7988) | marine metagenome | isolation source: saline water (ENVO:00002010), including
ACCAGGGTCTGGGTTATATGCTACAACAACGTTAGTTCCCATTGGAAGTTCTGGCAACGCGTATCTTAGTACTGTTCCAGAAGAAACACCACCGACAAGGTTTAAACCATTGTCTAAGCTGTCCCATGATTCCTCATAAGCGCTTGGTGTTTTGTCATCTATTAAGCTAACTGCAGATCCTGAACCTTGAGACACTGTGATTGATCCTAGTGAATCTAAGTTCATAGTAAATGCAGCAGACGTGATAGAAGTTAAACCAGCAGTACCATCCGCATAGTTTGCGAAGTACGACCAGCTATAACCATTGTCCATCTCACCAGATCCGCCCATTTGGAAGTCTTTTGACATACCGAAAGGGTTACCAGTGTTTTGGTCTGAGTCTCTTCCAACGTATGATAAGTCAATTGATCCAGATACATCGATTGCACCTGCATTAGCTGCTTGCATAGCTGTCAGAGAAGCAAGAGTACCAGCAAGAGCTGACACTCCTAGTTTTTTATAATTATTCATATTTATCTCCTTTGTTATTATTCATATATGAATGTTGCAAATATACCCTGATAAACAGGAAATTTGTCTCTAAAATCCTTAAAATATCATAGTTTTTTATAGTTTGTTGTATTTATACAACACATAAAAAAGAGCTATTTTATTGGGTTTTTTGACATTTTTTTTAATAAGATAAAAAAATAGTTCGCTTTAAGATTTTTGTATTATAAATCTTTAAGTAAACACACTAATGAACATCAAAAATAAAATAATTAAATCACTTTTTATAGTTTTATTAATTATCCCTTTAAATTCCTGTGGGATTTGGGATCCCGCCGATGCAAGAAAAGTTGATCCTAGCGGTGAAGTGAGGGCAAGAAAAGCAATTGAGGAAGGAAGAGGAATTTCTTTAGATAAAGCATTAAAGGGCAATCGAGGTGGTACATTTCAATTTGCAAGTGCCAATCACTTATGGAGAGCTACTTTGGAAGTATTAGATTTTATACCACTTGTTAACGTTGATTATGCAGGAGGATTAGTTATTACTGATTGGTATACTGAAGGAACTTCGAGTGATGAATCAATTAAATTAACAGTACGTTTTCTTTCAAACGAAATAAGAGCGGATGCCGTCAAAGTCATTGTACATAAACGGATTTGTAATAAATCTCAAAGATGCCGTACAAAAAAAATTAAATCTACATTAGAAGTTGAATTAAAAAATTCTATTTTAAGAGTAGCAACACTCATGCAGAAAAAACAATGGGATGCAAATGCTGAAAAAAACCAAAAAAAATATTGGGGCGCAAGCTCAGAGCGTAAAAATTAATAAATAATTTAGTATACTTAAAAACAAACTATGTCCTTAGAAAGATATAATCCAAAAGTAAGCGAAAAAAATTGGCAAACCTATTGGGAAAAAGAAAAAATTTTTGAATCAAAAATAGATAAAAATAAAAAAAAATTTTATTGCCTTGAGATGTTTCCTTATCCTTCAGGAAAAATTCACATGGGTCATGTGAGAAATTATGCAATAGGAGATGTTTTAGCAAGATATAAAACATTAAATAACTTTAATGTATTACATCCAATGGGATGGGATAGTTTTGGTTTGCCAGCTGAAAATGCAGCAAAAGAAAATAATCTGCATCCAAAAAAATGGACTGAAAATAATATTCAAAATATGAAAAAACAATTAAAACTCCTTGGCCTGTCTATTGATTGGAACAGAGAAATATCTACTTGCGATCCTAATTATTATAAGCACCAGCAAGAATTTTTTATTGAAATGTACGAAAAAGGATTGGTTCAAAAAAAAGAAACTTATGTAAATTGGGATCCTGTTGACAAAACAGTGTTAGCAAATGAACAAGTAATTGACGGCAAAGGATGGAGATCAGGTGCTGAGGTGGAAAGAAAAAAATTATATCAATGGTTTTTTAATATAACAAAATTTTCTCAAGAACTTTTGGATGAACTAGAAAAGCTTGCTGGTTGGCCTGAAAAAGTTAAGTTGATGCAAAAAAATTGGATTGGTAAATCAGAAGGATGTGAAATCATATTTAAAACTCAAAACAAAAAAGACATTAAAGTATTCACCACTCGACCCGATACAATTTATGGAGCATCATTTATTGCCATATCCGCTGATCACCCTATAACAAAAGATTTTGAAAAGGATAAGAATTTTATTAAATTTAAAGAAGAATGTAATAAAATCGGCACAACTGAAGAAGCTCTCGCAAACGCAGAAAAGATAGGATTTGATACAAAAATTAAGGCCCTACATCCTTTTAATTCAAAAAAATCTCTTCCCGTTTATGTGTCTAATTTTGTTTTAATGGAATATGGAACTGGCGCTATATTTGGATGTCCTGCCCATGACCAAAGAGATTTAGAATTTGCAAGAAAATATAAATTGGATGTTTTGCCTGTGGTACTCCCTGATAATGAAAAAAAAGATAATTATAAAATTAAAGAAACTGCATATACTGGAGAAGGTCAATTAATTAACTCGGAATTCTTAGATGGATTAAACGTTGCCCAAGCCAAAAAAAAAATAACAGAAACAATTGAAAAAAAATCTATTGGAAAAAGAAAAATCTCCTTTAGATTAAAAGATTGGGGTGTATCGAGACAAAGATATTGGGGATGCCCAATCCCAATTGTCTACAAAAAAAATGGGACTGCCGTGACATTGTCTAAAAAAGATTTGCCGGTAACATTGCCTGAAAATATTGATTTAAAAGTATCTGGAAACCCTTTAGAAAAACACCCTTCTTGGAAAAACACAAAATTATCTAGTTCGGGAGAGGCGGTTATCAGAGAAACAGATACATTGGATACATTTGTAGATTCATCTTGGTATTTTCTAAGATTTTGTTCGCCTAACGAAAGCGCTCATGGATTTAATCTGGAAGATTTAAAATATTGGATGCCAGTTGATCAATATATAGGTGGTGTAGAACACGCAATTTTACATTTGCTATATTCTAGATTTTTTATGAGAGCTCTCTCATTTAAAACAAAAGATTTTATTTGGAATGAACCTTTTAAAGGATTATTTACTCAAGGTATGGTATGCCACGAAACTTACAAAGATAAAAATGGAAAATGGTTAAGTCCTAATGAAATTCAAATCGATGACAACAAAAATGCCAAAAGCATAAAAACAAAAGAAAAAGTTTTTATTGGCCCTTCCGAGGCTATGTCAAAATCAAAAAAAAATGTTATAGAACCTGAGGAAGTAATAAAGAATTTTGGAGCAGACTCCATAAGGTGGTTTATTTTATCTGATAGCCCTCCAAGTAGAGATATTCAGTGGTCCCAGGAAGGAATAATGGCGTCGCACAAATTTATACAAAAAATATGGGCACTCACAAATAAAATTGAAGATTATAAAAATTCGAACGAAAATAAAGAAGACAAAAATGTGTATAAGTTCATTAACAAAATGATTTATAGCATCACTCGAAATATAGAAAATTTTCAATACAATGTTGTAATAGCCAATTTCCATGAAATTTATAATAAACTTGATGAATTTTTAAATAATAAACAAAGTTCTGAAAAAGCACTAAAAACCTCCATGACAAAAACTCTAATTTGCTTAATACCTTTTGTGCCACATATTGCATTTGAGTGCTTAAACAAAATAGACAAAGCTTTTGACCCGAAAAACATTAAATGGCCATCTTATGATAAAAAACTTTTAATCGAAGAAGAATACAACATTATTGTGCAAATAAATGGCAAAAAAAGGGGTATTTTTAAAATGCCTGCTAATTCTGATGAAAATATAGTTTTTCAAGAAGCAAAAAAAGTGGAAAATGTGAAAAAGACCATGGGTTCTAGTAAAATTAAAAAATACATTTACGTAAAAAACAGATTAATCAATTTAATAATTTAATGATTAAAAAAAATATTTTTTGCATTGTGCTAATGCTCCTCGTAACCGAATGTGCCGGCTATAAACCTTTATATTCTGGCGATAAGTCTAATTTTAGTATTGGAAAAATTGATTACGAGAGTGATGATCCTGGCATTGCAAAAAAAATTGGAAAAAGTTTAAAAAATATTATCCGTTCAGAGGATAATTCAGAAAAAATAAATATGATCATAAGTCTTAAAAAAGATAAAGGAATAGCAACCAAAGATACCAAAGGGAAAACTACGAACTTTGAAATGTTAATAGTAATAAATATAATAGCTACTAAAGTATCAAACAATGAGACATTATTAGAAAAAGAATATAGTTTTCAAAAAATCTATCAAAATAAAAATACTGCCTCAGAAACTGCAAATTTAGAATCTAAAGTTATTGAGGATACGGTGGCTGCAGCTGTAAGGCTTATTAACATGGACATTCAAACTCTACAATAACTATGATTATAAAATCTTATGAATTAAGTAATAAAATTGCTCCTCTTAATAAGCGTGTATATTTATTTTATGGAGAAAATAAAGGACTGAAAGACGATTTAAAAAATCACACCATTAATTTTATAAAAAAAGAAAAGGAAGTTGAAATTATAAATTTTAACGAAGACCAATTGTTAAAATTCAATGATTCTTATTATAACGCAATTCAAACAGGATCCTTATTTTCTAAAACAAAAATAGTAATCATCAATTTTGCAACTAATAAATCTTTTGATTTTGTTAATTTTTTACTGGAAAAAAATATTAGCGATGTGAATTTAATCTTAATTTCAAATATTTTAGAAAAAAAATCAAAACTGAGACAACTGGGAGAAAAGAGCGCTGATATAATATGTGTTCCGTGCTATTACGATACACAAAAAAGTTTAGGCATGATTATGAATAATGCCCTGAGGGAAAATAAAATTAATATTTCTAGTGAATCTGTTAATTTATTAATAGAAAATTCTGGAGGAGATCGCCATAATTTAAAAAATGAATTAGAAAAAATTGTTGCCTACGCAAAAAATAGAAAAACAGTTTCATTTGAAGAAGTGAAACGATTAGTAAACTCACAAGAAAATTTAGAAATTGATGAAATAACTACCAGTTGTCTATGTGGAAATTTAACTAAATTTAAGAGAAGTTTAAATTTTATTTCATTCGGTAATATAAACCACATTTTATTAATTAAAATTCTCAGTAGAAAAATTGAAAAATTAATCCAATACCAAGCAGCACAAAAAGATTACCCAAACATAGATTCATTAATTAACAGTGTTAAGCCTCCTATATTTTGGAAGGAAAAACCTAATGTAAAAAAACAATTAGAAATATGGAAAGATAAAAATTTAAATGAACTTATTCAAGAGATAAACATTATCGAAGAAAAATACAAAAAACACTACGATGTATCAAAAATAATTTTGAATGATTTTATTGTGAAACTTTGTAAAAGAGCTAATAATTATTCTTTATAGTAGCAATTATTTTATCTAACTGATCTAAATTTTTATATTCAAATGTAATTTTTCCAGAATTATTTTTTTTATTTTGAATAATCACGCTAAGACCCGTTTTATTTTCTAAACTTTTTTGTAGCTCAATAATATTGCTATCCTTGCTTTTAATAAGTTTAACGATATTTTTATTTTTAAAAACTTTTACTAAATTTTCAACTTGTCTTACAGAAAGTTCGTTTTTAATAATTTTTTTAGCAATAATGCCTGCGTTTGGAACTCCTATTAAAGCTCTGGCATGACCAGCAGTTAAGGTGCCTTTTTCCATATACTCAATAACATCAGGAGATAATGATAATAATCGTAAAGAATTTGCAATATAGCTTCGACTTTTGCCAATAAATTTAGATAATTTTTCCTGATTGTAGTTAAATTCGTCAATTAATTTTTGATATCCCTTAGCTTCTTCTATGGAATTTAAATCTTGTCTTTGAACGTTTTCTACTATGGCAAATTCTAAAGATTTTTCATCATCCACATTTAAAATAACTACTGGAACGCTATCAAGGTTTGCTTTTTTTGCTGCCAACCATCTTCTTTCACCGGCAATAATCTCAAATTTTTCATCTTGAGATTTGGAAGGGCGAACTACGATGGGTTGAATGATTCCTCTTTCTTTTATTGAATTTGTTAAATCATTAAGTTTTTCATCGTCAAAAGTTTTTCTTGGCTGATAAGGATTGCTTATGATTTCATCTATTTTTAAATTTGATTGTTTAGACTTTGAATCACTATCACCGATTAAAGAAGATAAGCCTCGTCCTAAACCTTTTTTTAATTTAAAATTGTTCATTTATGCAGCACTTTCGAATAATTTTTCTTGTTCAAGAAATTCTTGAGTAAAAGCTAAATAAGACTTACTTCCTGGACATTGTTTATCATAAAAGATAACTGGGATTCCGTGTGATGGAGCTTCTGATAATCTCACATTTCTTGGTATAACATTCTTATATACTTTTTCTTTAAAATAATTTCTTGCTTCATTTTCAACTTGTGCAGAAAGTTTATTTCTTTTGTCATACATAGTTAAAAGAATGCCTCTAACATAAAGATTAGTATTTAATTGATCCTTAATTCTATCAATTGTTTTGATAAGTTGACTAATTCCTTCTAAAGCGAAAAATTCTGTTTGCAAGGGCACGATCAACGAATGAGCCGAAACCAAGGACATTATAGTTAACAAACTTAACGATGGAGGGCAGTCAATAAAAATATATGAAAATTTATTTTCTTCGGACTTTATATATTCTTCTATTTTATCTTTTAGTAGAAAAGCTCTTCTATTTTGCTCTACAGTTTCACTTTCCAAGCCTGAAAGATCAACATTGGAAGAAATAATTTCTAGATTTTGAATATTGGTTTTTTGGATGGAATTTTGAAAACTTTCTTTACTATTAAGTACTTCGTAAATTGTTTTTGTACTTTCTAAATTCGAAAGACCCAGTCCTGTAGTGGCATTTCCTTGGGGATCTAAATCAATGACCAAAACCTGTTTGCCTAATTGTGCAATCGCCGAAGCAAGATTAATCACGGTGGTTGTTTTGCCCACTCCACCCTTCTGATTTATAACAGATATAATTTGGGTCTTTCTCAATTAATCTAGTCTCTCCAATTTATTAACTTCTATTATTAACGAATCACTGCTCGTTATGCTTTTTCTTTGCTTATACTCCATGTTCCAGTTTTTTGAAGCCTCATCTAACAAACCACTTTGCTTAGCCCCCAAAAATAAAACTAATTTTGCACTAAAATTTATTTTGCTGTGGATAATCTCAAATATTTCTGGAAGTGGCTTAAAAGCCCGAGCGATTGCAAAATCACAATTGATTTTTTTTATATTTTTTATATCCTGACAAATAATTTCAGTATCTAAACCAAGTTCGGAAGAAACTAGTTTTAAAAAATTACATTTCTTGGGACTTTTCTCTAAAATCTTAAAACTTACTTGAGATTTCTTATGCTTAAGCAACAAAGCCAGTACCAACCCTGGAAATCCAGCCCCTGAACCAATATCAATGCAGGAATTTATATTTTTATCAATTAAATCAATGACTTGCGCTGAATCCAAAAAATGCCTGCTCCAAATCTCATTAATTGTTGATTTTCCTACTAAATTTAGACCACTATTGTACTTAATAAGGAGATCTTCATATTTTTTTAAACTATAAATTGTTTCACGTGAAACTTGTACATTACTACAAAATGTATCTATCTGACTTAATTCACCCATTAAGCTCTTTTAAGCTTTTTATTGGTTTTTTTCAAATGAGAAAGGAGAATATAAGCTGCGGCTGGAGTAATTCCATCTATTCTTAGGGCTTGTCCTAGTGTTTTAGGCCTAATTAGCTTGAATTTAGACTTAACTTCATTGGATAGACCACTTAGTTTAGAATAATCAATATTTTCCGGTATCATCAAGTTTTCATCTCTTCTGAATGCAATAATATCAGCCTCTTGTTTTTCCATATAGCCTAGATAGTGGGCTCCTATTTCCAATTGCTCCTCTTCATCCTTTAACGCTTTTGGAATATTTTTCCAAATTGATCTTAGCTTGTTAAAGTCTACTCCATCACGTGATAATATTTCAAAGGCTGACCTCTTCACACCATCCTTTGCAATTTTAACACCAAATTTTTCAGCTTCATTGGGTGATATTTTTAGAGTTTTTAAAGTATTGGATAACTCATTGATTTTATTAGATTTTTTAGTGAAATATTGAGCTCTATAACTCTCAACTGCACCAATATTAATTCCAATTTGCGTTAGTCTCGTATCCGCATTGTCTGCTCTTAAACTTAATCTATATTCGGCACGCGAAGTAAACATCCGATATGGTTCAGCAACACCTTTGGTAACTAAATCATCTATCATGACTCCGATATAAGCTTGTGCGCGATCCAAAACTAATGGCTCTTGTTCTCTGATCGCTAACGCAGCATTAATTCCCGCCATGAGGCCTTGGGCTGCCGCTTCTTCATAGCCCGTTGTTCCATTTATTTGACCCGCCAGGTAAAGTGATTTTATTTTTTTCGTTTCCAAAGTAGAATTAAGCTCTCTTGGATCAACATAATCATACTCGATAGCATATCCAGGTCTTATTATACGAGTTCTCTCTAAGCCATTGATTTTACTCAGTATTTCTGCCTGCACATCAGCAGGTAAAGAGGTGGAAATGCCGTTTGGATAAACAGTTTTGTCATTTAAACCTTCTGGTTCTAAAAAAATCTGATGTCTTGTCTTGTCAGAAAATTTTACAATTTTATCTTCAATGGCTGGGCAGTATCTTGGCCCAACACCTTTGATACTCCCTGAATACATTGCGCTTTTCTTTAAATTTTTTTTTATAATCTCATGAACTTTTTTGTTCGTGTAAGTGACACTACAAGCAATTTGTTTATTGTAAGTTTTTTTTGTTAGAAAAGAAAAATATTCTGGATCAACGTCTGCATCTTGTTTTTCTAAATCGGTATAATTAATTGTTGAGCCATCTAGTCGTGGAGGAGTTCCAGTTTTTAATCTTCCTAATTTTATTTCAAATTTTTCTAACTGCTCACTTAAACCTGTCGATGGTTTTTCATTATGACGACCCGCTGGAGTTCTTTCATCACCTATATGAATGAGGCCATTTAGAAAAGTTCCTGTCGTTAAAATCATTTTTTTACAATTTATTTTTTTTCCTGACTTCGTGTGAAAGCCAACGACCTGATTTTTATCAAAAATGAACTCTACAACAGGGTCCGAAAAAACCCTTAAATTACAATAACTTAGAAGAATTTCTTGCATATATTTTTTGTATAAAGCCCTATCCGACTGGGTTCTAGGACCCCTAACAGCAGGTCCTCTGCTTCTATTTAGTAATCTAAATTGGATTCCTGATTTGTCAGCTACCACACCCATGACTCCATCTAAGGCATCAATTTCTTTTACTAAATGTCCTTTACCCAAACCTCCAATAGCCGGATTGCAAGACATCTCACCTATAGTTTCTATTTTATGGGTGAATAAACCTGTACTTACCCCCATACGTGCTGAAGCCGCAGCTGCTTCGCAACCGGCATGCCCACCACCAATAACTACCACATCAAATGCTAAGTCATTTTTCATACTTCAAATTTATAGATCATTTATAGATTTACAAGCTGAATGGTGAACTATTTGCCAATGCAAAAATCGTTGAAAATACTACCTAAAAGCTCTTCGACATCGACTTTCCCGACAATCATTCCCAGGTGTCTGGTTGCCAATCTTAAATCTTCTGCTGCTTTATCAAAATCCTGAGCTGATTTCTTTTTTTGAAATTTTTCTAAATGTTGAACACAGTTAATTAGATTTTGTCTGTGTCTTTCTCTTGTTATTAAGATGTCTTCAGTTGTTGTAAATTTATTTTTCAATTTACTTTTTATTTTTGTAATTAATTTATTTAAATTTAAATCTTTTTTAATGGATATTAAAACATGCTCATGTTTTTTTAATTTACTATTTGACTTTCCTTTTACTAAATCAGATTTATTCACGACTAAAATAGCATTTTTTGTTAGCAATTTCTTGAAAACACCACTAAAATCAACGTTTTTTGCAGATACGATCACCAACTTTAGATCTGCGTCCTCGGCTCTTTTTAAAGCTATTTTAATACCTTTTTTTTCTATTTCATTTTT
>CEUA01231199.1_pt1 | contig 10085 bp, 11 predicted proteins | sample 361541 | NCBI WGS metagenome assembly CEUA01 (sample SAMEA2623079, study PRJEB7988) | marine metagenome | isolation source: saline water (ENVO:00002010), including
GTTCTTAAACGAAAACAAACCCGTCAATGCTTCCTACCAATAGGCTCTCCGGCGGATACCTGCACCTCAATTCCGTTAGAAGAGTCAATGAGCAGGTCATCGTCAAAAAGAATAGAGTTTGGACTAAATAACAGTACGAGAGTAGATCCTCCAAACTGAAAGTATCCTTTTTCTTGGCCACGGATTATAGTTCCGGGCCGGTAGGTTTGGATGATACTCCCGACATTTAGAGCTCCTACTTCTATACAGGCAACCCGCCCCAATGACACAGTTTCTATTTCTGTAATTGATCGTTTGTTGATGGAGAATAAATCAGGAATTTGGCCGACGGCTATTGGATTAACAGAGTGGTAATTTCCAGCAATTTCGTGCGTAATCCCAGCGTTACCGTCATCAATGAAATGAAATCGGTGGTAATCATAAGGGGCCAATCTTATTACTGCTGCGCTGCCGCCGATGTAGTGACGGCTATCTACAGAATCGCCCAAAATCTTTCCAGGAGTTGTTAAAGCACCTTTTACTGGGACGGACGTGTTGGGATCAAGAAAGGGGAAAACTAGTACTTTTCCATCCGATGGGCATGGGAGAAGCATTGGGTCTGTTGTAAATGACCGGGCGTCAGGTTTTAGTTTACGGGTGAAAAAGGCGTTAAAATTGTCGTAATGATCAATTGGCAGCTCTATTTCGTTTACATTAATCTGATACTGATCTACAAATTTTCGGATGTCTTGTTTGGTGAAGCGATTTTTTTGCCACCACCCAAACAATTCGGAGACGAAACGTAAACGAGTGATGGGCAGAAGGAAAAAGCGTCCCAACGAAGAAGTATAGAGCCAAACCAGGAGACCCAAGCCCGGTGACGTTTCGGGAATCATTTTTCCGCTGGAGCGTTGTCGGTAGTGCTTTGTTTTTGACTTCGCTTTTAATGATGTGTTACATAGCATATTTGAAAAGAACAAGCCTATTAAAGTGGGCAAAATTGGAGAATTATCCTAATATATCCTCAGAAGCCGGTATGGGAAAACTAAACGCAGTGTATTTTTTTATAGGAACATAGACGTTGGAAAAAGATAAAGAATCAGTAATTGAGTATTTTCAATCGTTGCAGAATTCTGTGAGTAAACTATTAATTGCCGAAGACAGTGAAATCCAAATGAAAGAAGATAAATGGGATCGACCTAACGGTGGTGGCGGTTGTACTCGTGTCCTAGAAAAGGGAAAATATATTGAGAGGGCGGGAGTAAATTTTTCTCATGTCAGGGGTGATACTTTGCCTAGCTCCGCTTCGGAAAGGCGCCCAGAGCTTGCAGGCAGACCTTATGAGGCCATGGGTGTCTCTATAATAGTTCATCCAAGAAATCCTTACGTTCCTACCTCGCATGCAAATGTAAGGTTTTTCCTTTCCATTAAGGAGGATGGATCTCCTGTATGGTGGTTTGGTGGCGGCTTCGATTTAACGCCGTACTATGGATTCGAAGAAGACGCGGTTCACTGGCATCGTACGGCAAAATTAGCATGTGATTTTTTTGGGAACGAGCTTTACCAAAAATACAAAGAATGGTGTGATGATTACTTTTATTTGAAACATCGAAAAGAAGCTCGAGGAATTGGTGGGCTATTTTTTGATGATTTAAACGAGGGAGGTTTTCAGAGATGTTTCGGTTTGGTTCGCAGTGTCGGAGATTGTTACCTAACTGCATACCAACCGATCTTAGCTAAGCGTAAAAACGAACCGTATGGTGAACGGGAACGGACCTTTCAACTCTACAGACGAGGCCGTTATGTTGAGTTTAACTTAGTATACGACCGAGGTACCCTTTTTGGTCTTCAATCGGGTGGACGTACTGAATCTATTCTTATGTCAATGCCACCGTCTGTAAATTGGGAGTATAATTGGAAGCCGGAAACAGGTTCCCGTGAGGAAGAGCTTTACACAAAGTTCTTAACGCCAACTAATTGGGCTGAATATTAGATAAGTATTTCCCACTCTTCTTGTTTGAAACCAACGAAACCATTTTTTTTTGTGAGAAGAAAGGGTCGTTTTATAAGTTTTCCATTTTTCGACAAAAGCCGAATGGCGTCAGTTTTTTTCATGTTGCTAATTTTGTCTTTTAGGCCCATTTCCCGATATACCTGGCCTGAAGTGTTGAACAGTGCTCGGATTGAATCGTTTTGAAATTTGAGCATTTGGGTTAGTTCTTTTTGAGTTGGAGGTTTTTCTACGATATCGATTGCAGTATATTCAACAGCCCTCTCTATTAGGAAATTCAAGGCTTTTCGACAGGTTGAACATTTTGAATATTGATAAACCGTTATCATTCGTATTCCTCCAGTTGCAAGATACAGGTAGCCGTTAACGTTTCGTTTGGTAAAAGGACTTTTATCCCAGAAGTTTGGTCGCCCTGCGCGAAAAGATTCACACCATTGTTTGCATTGCTCACCGGCTCAATCGCAAAATAATCTGATTTTGACGGGTTGTAAATTACCAGGTGTTTGCATGTCGAGTTGGTTGAAATGTTTAAACGTAGGTTGCTCTTTGGCCAGGATATCGATCCTCCTCTGAATCCATGACAGCAGACATCGAGAAGGTTATCCGGAAGTAATTCGCGTTCCGGGTCGAAACTTTGATCTCCCACTAAGGGGCCTAACGGTCCGGATGGGATGCGGGTTAAGTGGGCATCCGGATAGGCCCCATCTAGTGGGAAGTGAAGTAATACTTGTTCGTCATTTGAATTGATTTTCCTATTAAAATATGGGTGCCAACCGAGTCCAGCTGGCATGGTAGTTTGACTGGAATTGGTTATCGAAAGCTTCATATGCAAACTCAATCCATCAAGTTTAAAACTCGCTTCAGCGCAAAAGTTCCACGGCCAGTTAATGGCGGTGTTGTGACTTGAGTTGAAGGTGCAGGATATTGACTCAATAGTTTCTTGGAGAATCTCCCATTTGCGATTTCGTACGTCGCCATGAATGGAATGTAGGTCTCCATGTGCGAGTTTATAAGCATGGTTTTCGAAGAAAAACTGTCCATTCTCAACGCGATTAGAATATGGTATCATTAGAAAATTTGCGAATGGTAGATCACAATTAGGTGAACGAGTATCTGGCATTATAGGAACCCAATGTCCGTTTCTATATAAATCAAAGGCTCTCGTACCGGCACCCTTATCTGGATCTATAATTAGACGTAATTGATTATTGCAGATTTCTATCATTGGCCAGATCTACCGTGGTAGATGTTGTATTGAGGGCGAGAAAATCTTGAAATTCTCCCAAATCTAATTGATTTTTTGATATAGCTTCCCTAGCCTGAGTTAGTGACGCACCAAAACGAGTTTGCCATGCACTGTCTTGTCTACAGATAATATTTCCCTCCCCAGAAAGAGCGTCTAAAATCCGTTGATAATGCCACCCAATCAAAGGTTTAGGGATCTCACTTATCCCAAAAAATGCGCTAGCAACGACCTCATCGGTCTTTTGTTGTAAGTTGCCATCAATTGGGTGTGCGGAGAAAAGTATGTCATGGTCTCCGCCATTACACCAGGCGGGGCGTGAATAGACACCCACTACGGAATTTATTTCAATGGTTAAGCCGGTCTCTTCGTAGATTTCTCTGACGGCAGCATCCGCAAGCGACTCCTCTTTTTCGACACCTCCGCCCGGTAAGGCCCAAATGCGGAAATCGCGTCTTTCCGTTAGCAAGATTTGCTTAGATTCTATTACAGCTACTTCCACACCTAGGGTTGCCATGGTAACCTTTTTCGGATTACTCCATTAATTTGGATGATGTCTATTCTAATTATACACTTTGGTCGTGCCAGTTCGGATTTGTTTGAGGAATTTTCGCTTCAACTTTTTTCCGCCAAGTTATTAACAAATCGTAAAGCTGTTTACGAATCTTTGGTTCCTGCTCTGCCAGGTTATTATTTTCTCCAATGTCTTCTCGTAAATTGTAAAGTTCAACCCGATTATCTTCAAAGATCTCTATCAGTTTGTAATCTCCGCAACGAACGGATGAACCTGGTGTGCCACCTTGATTTCCATAATGAGGATAGTGCCAATAGATTGCATCCCGATCAAGTATATCCTCTCCGTTTAACAGGGGGAGAATACTTATACCGTCAAGATGTTGATCGGGTTTTGAATCAAGGCCTGCAATTTCTAATATTGTAGGATAGAAATCAGGGCTAGACACGGGCGTTGAACATGTCGTGTTCTGCGCGACATGGTTAGGCCAACGTATCAATAAGGGTTCACGTGTGCCACCCTCGTACATCCAGCCTTTGCCTTGTGCTAATGGAGTATTACAGGTAGGTGAACCTTCTGCGGTGGCCAGACCACCGTTGTCAGAGGTGAAAACTATTATTGTTTCGTTTGTAATTTTTTCGCTATCGATCAGATCTAAGATGCGCCCTACACTTTCGTCTAGGCTTTCTATCATCCCAGCATAGACAGGGTCTGACTGTAGAAGCCTACGTTTTACCTTCTGATCTTTTTTGTGGTCGCAGGGGAAGTACTCATCTTCAGAAAAAGTTTGCAATTGATCAAGCCCTAGCCTACGGGCCTTGTCCGTATACTTACCGATTTTTTCAGGTTTGGCCTGCAGAGGCGTATGTACTTGATAGTACCAGAAATTCAGAAAAAATGGACGTTCGTCCCTATGTTCAATGAGTTTTACTGCTTCGTCAGTCAAGTAATCCGTGAGATATGTTCCATCAGGAACATCGGCGTCTATCAAAGGGGTAATGGACCACGGACTAAAATAACCACCACGCCCTGGTGAACCTTGGTGTGCACCACCGATATTGACATCAAAACCGTGATCTTGGGGAAGATGTCCTTCATCGCCAAGATGCCATTTCCCTACGTGCCATGTTTGGTATCCACCAAGTTTTAAGGAGTTAGCGAGTGTGCATTCCGATTGTGGGAGCCGCTTGAGGTATGGCACGTCCACTAAGCGTCCGCGGGCTGGGTGTAGTTTATTACCTGCGTCAATCCAATCCGTAATTCCAATGCTAGCTGGATATTTTCCCGTTAGTATACTTGCTCGTGTAGGAGAGCAAACAGGGCAAGCTGCGTATGCATCGGTAAAAAGCATGCCTTCTGCTGCCAAACGGTCTATATTTGGAGTCTCGTAGAAAGTGCTACCATAACAGGCTAAATCTTTCCATCCCATGTCATCTATTAGCATCAGGATTATATTCGGCGCAGTCATTTTAGTTGAGGCTTTCCTCAATTGCTTGGATTAAGATGGGATCATCGGGTGCCGTTTTCGGGGAAAAACGCTGGACTGAGAGGCCGTCTTTACTCACAAGAAATTTCTCAAAGTTCCAGCTTATATCTTCTCCATCACCAACTAATTGTTTATAGAATGGGTGTCGATTTTTTCCGTTTACTTCAATTTTGGAATACATGGGGAATTTTATATCGTAGTTTGTTGTGCAAAACGTCTGGATTTCGTCTTCTGATCCAGGTTCTTGTGATCCAAACTGATTACACGGAAACCCTAACACCATCAGACCACGCGTAGAATATTGATTATATAGATTTTGCAATCCAGTATATTGCGGAGTTAAACCGCATGCGCTAGCTACATTTACCACAAGCAACGTTTTACCCCTGAAACATTCAAGGTTAATCTCTTCTCCCTCTATGGTGATTACGGCATGTTCGTATATGTTGATCATCATATCACTCCCTGAAGACGATGTGTTTATATAACAAGATTACAAATTTATATATCAAGATTACAAAAAAGAAGGTCTTGTTCAAGCTAATCCTATTGACAGAGTATAAAGGTTAGTCTATCATCGCCTGAACTATCCCGCTTAGCTATCAGAGATTTTTCAATTTGGTTTGGACATGAGACTTAAAAATCGTGTAGCACTTGTAGTTGGAGGCGCAGGATCCATGGGTGGTTCCGTAGCTCGAACTTTTGCCAAAAATGGAGCTGCTGTCTGTGTGGCCGATGTCGACAAAAATCGAGCGCAGGAAGTGTCTGAACAGATTTGTGCCCTAGGTGGTCAATCAATTTCCATTGGGTTAGATGTGTGTGAGTCAGTTGATTGGAAACATGCTGTAGAAAAGGTTGAATCAACATGGGGCCAATTAGACATTATGGCAAACCTTTCAGGCGCTAATATCCGTGTTGATTTTGATGAACAAACGCTAGAGATGTGGCAAAAGATAATAGATGTTAATTTAACAGCTTGTTTTGTCGGAGTGAAAGCAGTAGTCCCTGCTATGCGGCGTTCAGGAAGAGGGGTCATGCTATTCATAGGTTCGTTGGCCTCATTACGCCAAGGGGCTGGTAGTCCAGCATATGGTGTGAGTAAAATTGGTTTAGTGGCACTCACTCGGAGTGTGGCAGCGAGTTACGCGCGCTACGGGATACGGTGCGTTTTAATTTCGCCAGGCCACGTGGATACTAATTTCATCCGTGAGGACTCAGATCACAGCCCAAATACATGGCAAACTAGTATTGATAACCCAGAAAACTATGCAAGCCGTGAAGCAGCTACGCCTTTGGGGCGGTTGTGTTCGTCTGAAGATGTGGCTAAGTCTTTTCTTTTTGCAGCGTCGGACGACGCCTCGATGATCACAGGTTCAATGTTAACTGTTGATGGTGGCGCAGGTATTTAGTTTGCTTAATCTATTTAATTGTTTACTGAAATGTAATAATCTGCCGAATTTTTTTGATTAAACGAAAGAGATAATATGAGCACTGCATTGGAATATGGCGTTCAGAGTTTTTGTTTTCGGAATTTTAAGGATAACGTTGATGTTGCACAAAAAGTGTTGGATATTGGAGTCAATAGCATTGAGATTTGCGCAGTACACGCTGATTTTAACAAGCCTGAGGACTGGAAAGAAACTGTAAAGATATATCAGGATAAGGGTGTGAAAATTGTTTCAATTGGTGTACAGACGTTTACCGGTATTGAGTCGGATCGGGATTTTTTCGAGTGTGCTGCTATAGCAGGGGCGAAGCATATTTCTTGTCATTTTCAATTAGAATCTTATTGTAGTGCAATAACCCAAGTTCGGTCTTGGAGCAGAGAATTTGGTATCCAAGTTGGTATACATAGCCATGGGGGTTACCACTTTGGCGGCCAACCCAGTGTACTGAAACACTTAGTGGGTCTAGGTGGCCCTGAAATTGGCCTGTGTATTGATACTGCCTGGGCAATGCAAATAGGACCGCAACAGGGAAACCCTGTAAAATGGGTGAATGATTTTTCAGGCCAAATATATGGTGTACACTATAAAGATTTTGTATTTGATCGTGCCGGAATGTGGGAAGACGTGGTGGTTGGTGAAGGGAACTTAGATCTTAAGTCGTTTGTTTCAGCTCTGGAAAAAGATAATTTTGATGGGATGGCTGTAATTGAATATGAAGCAGATGTGGAAAATCCGGTTCCTGCTCTTACTCGTTGTGTGGAGCGAATGCGAGAATTGACCAGTTAACAAAAATCCTAATTTTTTCTGGATCCAATTACTGCTATTAGGCGCGAACACATATCATTTATCTGGTTATCGTGAAGGTGCTGAGGATTTAGCCATATTTCGTTTTTATTTTCGTCCATGACTACTGCGATAGCGGGTTTCCCTCGCTCGAGTTGGTGGTCAATCTGAGAGAGATCTTTGCCAAGCATAATTGGGTCGATTGTAAGACATACGCGCGGGACGATTAGAGGTCGTGCTCCGTGGGTTGCGTAGGCTATCGAAATGTTTGTGCAATTAATGCTCTTTAATCGATGGAGAATTTTTTCGCAGACTTTTTCCCAACGAAGCTGCTCGGAATTCCAATCTATTTGTACAAATCTCTGTAGTGCATATATCAGACCAATTATTTGTTCTTTACTCACTTTGAGGGCCCGACCAATTCCAGCATTCGGAAAGGCTTGAGCTCTTGCGGCTTTTATTAAGTCTGCACGCCCACATAAAAACCCCGTGTCATTGGGTCCGCACATAGCTTTTCCACCGCTGAATATGACTAGGTCAGCACCTTCAGAAAGGAAAGATTGGAGATTACAAACGGGGGGCAATTCAGCTGCGGCATCTACGATAACTGGGACAGCACGTTCATTAGCAAGCTTTACGATTTCCTTTAAAGGTACCGCAGGCTGTGGATCAAGGATCGTGTGAAATATTGCTACAGTTTTTTCATTGATAGCAGCTCTAACATCTTTAATTTGCGTGCATTCTCGGTGTCCAACTTCTACGATTTTCCCACCTGCTGTTCGTATTGCTCTATCGAAACTGATGCGGTGTTGTGACTGCATAATGAATTCGTTAGCCCTTCCGTTAGTATTTGGAAGTTGGTGCATGCGCTCAGAATCCATACCTGTTAAGCATGCGGCAGCGGATAAAATTATACCACCAGTGGTCCCGGTTGTTACAAGACCAGCGTCTGCTCCAGTCTGTTTTGTTATCTCAGAGCTTGCCCAATCGAGTAAATCATCGATAAAGACGTAGGCTTCACCTGCTTGCCGCATCGCTTCCAAAATATCAGGATGGATTAGGGAACCGCCAAGATACGTCATACTTCCAGCAGCATTAATGATGCGCGGAATATCAATTTCATCGTATACATGCATATGGTTCATCCTAGATAGGTTTGCACACGGTTATTATTTATAATCAAACGATATAAGAACCGAGTCAAATTGCAGAATGGACAATGGGTGCTATTATTGAATGGGTATTTTCAGAAGGGGTCAGACATTTTGAAGCTACGATGTCTTGCGGACTGCATCACCTTGTCTTAAGACAATAGTATTCAAATGCGTTACGGATAACAAAATAAGAGGTCAGTAATGAATATCGATCTAAGCAATATAAATTTGAAACGGAATGCAGAATCGCGGTCACTTAGTGCAGAGAATCCTTCTGGTGAAAAAGGTAAGGGTGGTATGGAAGAGACGAACGGGGAAGGCCCTGCCCGTGAACTTGGTCAAGGCTGGAAAGTTCGTCCATGTATTACCTTGGACCCGGGACAAGCAGTTTCCCTTATGGATCATAGCGGACCAGGGGTTATTCGACATATGTGGTTTACCTTGAGTGAAAAACTCTATCGGGACACCATTTTACGGATTTACTGGGATGGACAGGAGTTCCCTTCTGTAGAAGCTCCATTGGGTGATTTTTTCTGTAACTCCTGGGTAGCCCGTCAAAATATAACGGCACTACCTATTAATGTTAATCCAATGGGAGGGATGAACATTTATTTTCCGATGTCGTTTAAGAAACATGCTACTATTACGGTCGAAAATAATTCTGCAACTGAGGAGTGTCGACTTTTCTATACTATAAATTATACGTTAGAAGAGGTTCCAGACGATGCGCTTTATTTCCATGCTTCTTGGCAACGCATCAATCCATTACGGTACGGCGACGACTACTTAATATTAGATAGTGTAAAGGGGCATGGGCAATACGTTGGTACATTTATGGCATGGCAACAAAACAATACCGGATGGTGGGGCGAAGGTGAAATTAAAATGTTTATTGATGGGGACGGTAATTTTCCAACTATATGTGGAACGGGAACGGAAGATTATTTTGGAGGTGCTTGGGGATTTGGCGATAGCTTCTCCGCACCATATTTAGGTTTTCAACAAGCCTTTAAGAAGTCGGGTGAAGCAGGGGCGAGGATGACATTATATAGGTTTCACATCCAGGATCCTATTTTTTTCAAATCAAACTTAAAGGTAACAATGCAAGCGTTAGGTTGGCGAAGTGAGGGAAGATACCTCCCTTTGCAAGATGATATATCATCCGTTGCTTATTGGTATCAGACTTTACCGCATGCACGCCTATCCAATTTACCGGATAGAAATGCTCGAGAAATTGTTTAAATTTTTTTCTGTAAGACTTCCGGTTTATTAATTCACCATCGTGTGATTTTTGATGAAGGGAGAATCGAGTTTGGTAGAAAAGAAAGATCCTAACGTCATAATTATGTATGCAGATGATTTAGGATTCGGTGATGTAGGTTGCTATGGAGCTACCAACATTAAGACGCCAAATATAGATAGGCTTGCTTCACGAGGTATTTTGTTTAGTCAGGGGTATGCGACGGC
>CEUA01010992.1_pt1 | contig 10082 bp, 9 predicted proteins | sample 361541 | NCBI WGS metagenome assembly CEUA01 (sample SAMEA2623079, study PRJEB7988) | marine metagenome | isolation source: saline water (ENVO:00002010), including
GCAACATAACCACCCAATTGCCCAAAAGATTTTGAAAGAGTTCCATTTATAATATCAATATCATCACTTAAACCAAGTTCATCTGCAATCCCTCTGCCTTCGTTTCCATATAAACCAACAGAATGGACTTCATCTAAATATGTCATTGCATTAAATTTTTTAGCTAATTGAACTATTTCTTTTAAAGGGGATCTTATGCCTTCCATAGAGTATATAGATTCACATATTATTAATTTAGGTATATCAATATCTGTTGCCTCTAAAAGGCTAGCAAGGTGATCCATATCATTATGCTCAAATATATGATATTGCGCTTTACTATTTCTAACTCCTTCTATTAAAGAAGCGTGATTTAATCTATCAGAAAATATTTCGATATTTTCAATATTTCTACATAAAGTAGCTATTGTAGCTTGATTTGCAGTGTATGCAGATGGAAAAACTAATGCAGCTTCTTTGTTATGAAGTTCTGCAAGTGTTTTTTCTAATTTTACATGATAAGTTGAGGTCCCGGATATATTTCTAGTTCCCCCTGATCCAGTTCCAAGTTTATTAATAACATTAATACAAGAATCTAAAACTTCTGGATTTTGGCTCATATTAAGATAATCATTTGAACACCATATTTCTACTTCTCTATCATCTCCATTAATAGTTTCAAGAGCTTTCGGGAACATATTTTGAACTCTATCTATTGAACGGAAGGTTCTATAAAGTCCTTCGTCTTTAAGTACTTTTAACTCTTCTTTAAAAAAATTGTCGTAATCCAAAGTTTACTCCATGATAGTATGGTTAGAACTAGCATTCATTTTTATAAACATAAATGATAAAAATCATATTTTTTTAAATATTTTAGACAATATGTCGCATAGTGGTAACAAATTAGTTAGAATAATTCTAAGTAAAAATAATTTAGTAGATAAATGATTAAAATAATTTCCAGAAAAAGTGATTTAGCAGTTATTCAAGCTGAGATTGTAGCTAACAAACTGAAAAATATAGATAAAAATATTAAAATATCTTTTATCAAAAAAGAAACAAAAGGAGATATTGATCAGCTAACTTCTCTAAGTAATCTTTCTGATATAGGTGTTTTTACAAATGATATAAGAGAAGCTCTTTTAAAAAATGAAGCAGATATTGCTGTTCATTCCTTGAAAGATTTACCTATTGAACAACAAGAAGATACATCAATAATTTCTATATTAGAGCGCGCAGATTCTAGAGATATGCTGTTCCTAAAAAAATATTCTTTTGATGAGTATAATGATGTAGAGCTAAAGATTCTTACATCATCACCAAGAAGAGTACATAATTTTTCAAAATTCCTAAACTTATTACTACCTTTTAAATCTAAAAAAATTTCTTTTGAGGATGTAAGGGGAAATGTTCCTACTAGGTTAAATAAATTATTAAACGGAAATAGTCATGGCCTTATAGTTGCTAAAGCAGCAATTGATAGACTTATTTATTATGGGGAAGATAATACATCAAAAGAAATTCGATCAATAATTGATAATTTTTTATGGATGGTAGTACCTTTATCTCTAAATCCATGTGCTCCTGGTCAAGGAGCAATAGCAGTTGAGGTTAACTCAAATAGAAAAGATATTATCGATTTAGTTTCAAAAATTAATCACTCTGAGACAAATTCTGCCGTTAAAAGAGAACGAGAGATACTTCAAAATTATGGAGGAGGTTGTCATCAGAAAATTGGTGTAAGTATAGAAAATAAGAATTTTGGAAAAATTCTTACTTTAAAAGGTCAAACTGAGGAAGGGTTAGTTCTTAAAAGACGAGAAATTGAAAACAATGAAATTAGTCCATGGAAAAATATTGAAATAGAAAATTTTTTTCCATCTAATTTAACTAATTATAATTTATTTGATAGAAAAATTATTGATAAAAATATTAATAAAATTAATAAACTTAAGAATACAAACATATATATAAGTAGGGAAAACGCATTACAAAAAGATAAGCATATTCATTCTTCTAATGTTCTTTGGACGAGCGGCGTAAAAACTTGGGAAAAATTAGCTGATAAAGGATATTGGGTAAATGGGACATCTGATAGTCTTGGTGAAGAGGATCCAAAAATATCTTGCCTTACTTCAAATAAGAAATGGGTAAAGTTAACCCACAACAGAACTAGTAAAAATTATTTTAAATTAAATAAAACACCTAATAGCGCTAAAATAATTTCAACTTATGAATTAAATCCTATTCCTATTATCGAAGACCTAGATAAAAAAAGTCATTTTTATTGGATGAGTGGGTCAGCATTTAGGTTGGCGTTAAAAAGTTTTCCAAATATCATTAATGCTCAGCATGCTTGCGGCCCTGGTAATACATTAAAAACTTTAAAAAAATATGTAAAAGAAAATAATATAAATGTATTTCTTTCTTATGATGATGCTCTAAAAGCAATAAAAGATTCTGGAGAAATTGATGAAAATTTATAATGAAAAATTTAATAATGCCTTGAAGCATGTTCCACAAAAGACACCACCTATATGGTTTATGAGGCAAGCAGGAAGATATCATTCGCATTATCAGAATTTAAAACAAAATTATTCTTTTGAGGAGTTATGTAAAAATCCAGAATTAGCCTCAGATACTGCTTTGGGACCAATAAATGACTTTGACTTTGATGTGGCAATTTTATTTAGCGATATTTTATTTCCTTTAGAGGCCCTTGGAATGTCGCTAAAATATGATCCTGGTCCAATTTTTAAAAATTATATTGATAAAAATAATTATCATGAATTAATTTCTTCTGAAGAAGCGATAAAGAAGATGAAATTTCAGGAAGAGGCATTGCTATCAACTAGGGATTTGCTTCCAAGTACTAAAAGTCTAATAGGATTTGTTGGAGGTCCGTGGACTGTGCTTTCATATGGGCTTGGTTTGAATAAAGGTATTAAATATAAAGATAATTATTCTAATGCGTTTGTTAATAAAGTTCTTTTAGAAAAGATAATACCATTAATTAAATACAATATTTCACTTCAATTAAATTCAGGTGCAGAATTAGTTATGATATTCGATACTGATGCTAAAAGTATTGCAGATAATGAAAATTATAGAAAATATTCAGAATTATTATATATAGAATTAATTAAAGAATTTCCTAAGAGAGTTGGATATTATTCAAAAACCCCATTTGATAATAAATTTTTTGTAGAAAAATTAAATGATAAAAATACTAGTTTGGCAGGTTTGGGGATAGATCACCGATTACCAATAACTAAATGGTTAAAAGAGATTAATTATGGCTTCATACAAGGGAATTTTAATCAAGAAAGTATGGTTAAAGGTCATGAAGAATTTAAAAAAGATTTTGCCGTATATGTTGATCAATTGCAAAATACAAATGAAAATGATAGAGCAGGTTGGGTTTGTGGATTAGGGCATGGAATTTTAAAGGAAACTCCTGAAAAAAATGTACATTATTTTATTGAAAATATTAGAAAAATTTTTAGTTAATTTAGAGGTCTATTTTGGATATTGAAGAAAAGAAAAGATTAGCTAGTTCATGGTTTAGAAGTCTAAGGGATGAGTTCTGTAAGGAATTCGAGTCTATTGACGGATCTAATTTTAAAAGAAAAAAATGGGACCACTCAGGTAGCGGTGGTGGGGAAATTAGCATAATGAAAGGAAAAGTATTTGAAAAAGTAGGTGTTAATATTTCTACAGTGAGCGGTGAATTTAAAGAAAACTACAGAAGTAATGTTTCAGGTACAGAAGAGTCACCGGAATATTGGGCAAGTGGTCTTAGTATTGTTGCTCACATGCAATCTCCTTTTATACCTGCATTTCATTTTAACACCCGTTTGATAGTTACTGGGAAACATTGGTTTGGAGGCGGAGCCGATATGACTCCGGCATTTGTTTACAAGGATGATGTGGAAGATTTTCATAATGCGTTAAAGCATACATGCAATAAATATGATCAGAATTATTATCCAGATTTTAAAAAGAATTGTTCGGAATATTTCTTCCTACCTCACAGAAATGAAGAAAGAGGAGAAGGGGGAATTTTCTTCGACCATTTAATTACTGATAACTGGAATAACGACTTTTCTTTTGTGAAGGATGTTGGGTTATCATTCTTAGAAGTCGTTCCTCATATTATTAATAAAAGAAAAGATAATGAATGGAATAAAGAAGATAAAAATAAACAACTCCTTAAAAGAGGAAGATATGTCGAATTTAATCTTTTGTGGGATAAGGGTACGCAATTTGGATTAAAAACAGGAGGAAATACTGAAGCTATTTTAATGTCAATGCCTCCAAATGCACGGTGGGATTGACATGTATTCTTTTTTTTTAGCAATTCATATAATTTCTGTTATTGCTTGGATGGCAGGTTTATTATATTTGCCAAGATTATTCGTTTATCATAGTGAAGATAAAGCAAAATATAATCAGGAAACTTCTAGTACATTTAAAATAATGGAAGATAAGCTTTATCGAATAATTATGAATCCTGCTATCGCATTGGTATGGATTACTGGATTAACATTATTTTATTTTAATGGTTACCAGCTATGGTTAATTATAAAATTTCTTTTTGTTGTTTTAATGACATTATTCCATATTTTTTTAGGTCAATGTTTACGAAATTTTGCTAAAGACAATAATGATTATTCATCGAAATTCTTTCGAATTATTAATGAAGTACCAGCTCTAATAATGATTATTATAGTTTTTCTAGTAGTTTTTAAGCCTTAAACTTTGCTATTTATTACATTCCAGACTTTATTGGGTGTAGCTGGCATATCAAAATTTTTAATTCCTTTTTCTTTAAGGGCATCAAGAATTGCATGAACTACGGCTGGTGGAGCAGCTATTGCTCCAGCTTCTCCGCATCCTTTTACACCTAATCCATGTTCGCATGGCGTAACTTCTGTTTCAACCACCATATGTGGAACATTGTCAGCCCTTGGCATAACATAGTCCATAAAAGAACCATTAATTAATTGGGCAGTATTTTCTTCGTAAATACAATTCTCATAAAGCGCCTGACCAATACCTTGAGCAACTCCTCCATGAACTTGTCCTTCTACTATCATTGGATTCATAACAATTCCAAAGTCATCTGAAACACAATAATCTACTATTTCAATATTTCCTGTATCTGGATCAATTTCAATCTCACAAATATGAGCTCCTGCTGGATAAGTTAAGTTTGGAGGATCATAAAAGGAAGTTTCTTCAAGACCTGGCTCTAAGGTTTCTATTGGATAGTTCCCTGGAACATATGCAGCTCCAACAACATCTGCAAAAGCTATAAATTTATTGGTATTTGATACCGAAAACTCACCATTTTCAAATGTAATTTCTTCATTAGTTGAGTCTAATAAATGCGCAGCAATCAGCTTTCCTTTTTCTATTATTTTATCTAAGGATCTCATTAAAGCTGGGCCGCCTACAGCTAAGGATCGAGAACCTACCGTTCCAACACCAAAAGGTACTCTTCCAGTATCTCCATGGACAACATCTACTGATTCAAAAGGTACTCCAAGTTTTTCGTGAACCAATTGCGCGAAAACTGTTTCATGACCTTGTCCATGTGAATGTGATCCAGTAAAAACTGTAACTGAGCCTGTAGGGTTAATTCTTACTGTGGATGACTCATAATAGCCGCCCCTTCCACCAGCTTCTAAAGTTAGCTTAGAAGGTGCAACTCCACATGCTTCTATATAACAAGATATTCCCAAGCCTCTTAGTTTTCCGTTCTTTATTGATTCATTTTTTCTTTTGTTAAAGTTACTATAATCTATACTTTTAAGCGCCGAATTGAGTGTCGCCTCATAATCTCCACTATCATAAGTTAATGTACCGGGTGAGCTGTAAGGAAATTGATCAGGTTGTATAAAGTTTTTTCTTCTTAATTCTATAGAATCTATCCCCGTAATTTCGGATGCTGCCTCAACTAATCTTTCAGTAACATATGTTGCTTCAGGCCTCCCAGCACCTCTATAAGCATCAACAGGAACTGTATTAGTAAAAACCCCCCTAACATTACAATAAAAATTAGGTGTTTTATATGGTCCAGGTATTAGCGGTCCATAAAAAAAAGTTGGTATTGCAGGTCCAGATCCAGATAAATAGCCACCTAAAGCTGCAATTGTATTAATTCTCATAGCAAGAAAATTGCCATCCTTATCTATTGCTACTTCAGCTTTAGTTATATGATCTCTTCCATGTCTATCGCTGATAAAGGCCTCACTTCTTTCTGAGGTCCATTTAATAGGTCTTTCAAGTTTTTTAGATGACCATGTAACAATTGACTCTTCAGCATAATGAAAAGCCTTTGATCCAAAACCACCTCCAACATCTGGCGAAATAACTCTTACTTTCTGTTCTTCTAATCCAAGAACACCACAAACAAGCATTCTAATTATATGGGGAAGTTGTGTTGTTGTATAAAGGATATATTCATCTTTTCCTTTATCATAAGATCCAATATAAGATCTTGGCTCCATAGCATTTGGTACCAATCTATTATTTAAAATCTCAATTGATGTAGTGTATTCAGCATTTTTAAAGGCATTATCTGTATTTTCTTTTTCTCCTAATTCCCAGTCAAAACATTGATTATTAGGTATATCTTCCCAAATCAATTCCGCGTCATTTTTTAATGCTTTTTCTGGTGAAACAACTGCATCCAATTCTTCATAATCAAACTGAATTAATTCACAAGCATCTTTAGCTTGGTTTATCGTTTCAGCTATCACGACAGCAATTATTTCTCCTACAAATCTTATCTTTTCTTGGGCAAACAATGGCCAAGGAGGCTCAGCCATTGGGGGTGTACCTTCTCTTGTAGGTGTTTCCCATCCGCAAGGTAAAAAAGCATCAGTATCTTTTCCAGTATAAACAGCCTGAACTCCGTTACTTTTTTTTGCTTCTTCAATATTAATAGATTTTAATTTAGCGTGAGCCACTGGAGATCTTAAAAAATAAGCATATAACTGATGGGGAAGAACTATATCATCTGTATAATTACCTTTTCCTGTTATAAAGCGGAAATCCTCTTTTCTTTTTACAGATTGACCGAGACCTTTATCAGACATTTTAAACCTTTAAATTAATTAAAATTATAAATTTACTGCATTAATTACCAATGATGCATTATATAATAACATAGTAATTATTTTTTGGGGATAAAATGGATCTAGGATTAAAAGGTAAAGTTGCACTAGTAACAGCAGCTAGTCAGGGTTTAGGAAAAGCCTCAGCTGTAGAGTTAGCCAGAGAAGGGGTTAAGCTAGCAATTTGTTCACGTGATGAAGAAAAAATTGAAAGTACTGCTAAGGAAATTATAGAGTTAACTGGTGCTGAAGTTATAAGTTTTCAAACAAATTTAGATAATGGTAATGAAATTTCTAATCTTATTGATTCAGTTCAAAATAATTATGGGAGTATAGAGATTTTGGTTAATAATACTGGTGGACCTAAGGCTGGATTTTTTGAAGATATATCTGATGAAGATTGGATAAATACTTTTGAATCAACCTTCTTATCTGCGGTTAGAGTAACTAGAAAAGTGCTGCCATCTATGAAAGAAAATAAATGGGGAAGAATTATTAATATAAGTTCTGTTTCCGCTAAACAACCTATCGATAATCTTATGCTTTCTAATGGTGTTCGCATGTCTATTCATGGTTGGTCTAAAACTTTGTCTAATCAAGTAGCTTCTTACAATGTTTTGATAAATAATGTATGTCCTGGTTTTACACATACAGAAAGAGTTAATGATTTAATTAATAATCAAGCAGAGTCTTCAAAAAGCTCTAAAGAAGATATTATAGAATCTATTGCCAGTGGAATACCTGCTAAAAGAGTTGGTGAAGCGGAAGAGTTAGCAGCATTAGTAGCATTCTTATCTTCAGAAAGAGCCAGTTATATTACTGGCCAATCAATTGCTGTTGATGGAGGGGTTTCAGCTTTACCTATATAATTAACCTTCGGTTAAACCTAATCCTAAACCGCCATCCACATCCAGAATTGCGCCTGTGGTCCATTTAGAAGAAATCAAATATTCAACTGCCTCAGCAATCTCTTCCGGCTCTCCTATTCTTCCTAATGCATGGATCTTGGACATTGAATCTAACCTTTTTTTTGCCGTTTTATCATCAAATAATCCTGCTCTTTGATTAATTTCAGTAAAAACAGCACCAGGAACAACGCAATTAACTCTTATTTTATCTTTTCCTAATTCAGCTGCTAATACTTTAGTTAGTGTCTCAAGCGCACCTTTTGTTGCTGCGTAAGGTGATGCGCCGGGAAATGCTCTTCTATTATGAACAGATCCAATAAAAATATTGGCTCCTTCAGATTTTTTTAAATGTTTTTTAGCTTTTCCTAGTAACATCATTCCTGAAATTACATTTGAGTTAAAGATTTCTAATAACTTTACCTCTTCAAGTTCATCAATATTACCTCTATACATATTTCCTGCATTATTAATCAAGGCATCAATCCCACTTCCATGATTAATTGTGGTTTCAATAATTTTATTTCTATGAGAATCTATTGTTACATCAGCTATTAATCCTTCCACATTATTATTTAGTAATTCTAATGCTTCTTCAATTTTTTCTTTTCTTCTTCCGCAAATTGTAACTAAAGCACCTTTTTCTGAGTACCTTTTTGCCATTGCAAAGCCTATACCTGTAGCCCCTCCAGTAATTAGTATTGATTTATTTTTTATTTCATTCATTATTTTTTCCTTCAATCCAATGAATTGATCTTCTAATTATTTCAGAAAACTCATCGCTTTCTAGAGATTCAGAATCGTGCCCCAATGAATTATAAACTACCTTTCCTTTTCCAATTTCATATGTCCAGGCAATTATATGCTCTTCATCGGTTTCTTTAGTCTTTCCTATTAAAAAAGGTTTGGATGATGGCTCTAATTCAAGATTATGATAAATTTCATCATTAAGATAAAAAGGTTTTAATTTATTAGATATTTCGTGATCTAATATAGGAGATATTTTTACAGGACCGTATGGAGGATGAAAAGTTTGATCCCAAACCCATTTACCTCCTAAAATTTTTGAATAATCTCTCCAATTATCAAAGCATATAGATGATGTATGAAAAGCAATTAATAATCCTCCACTCATCATATAATTATATAAATTCTTTTGACCTTCTTCAGATAAGCTAAATTGCCATTCATCAATATATGGGAGATATTTTTCATGATTTAGCATTCTCCACCTAAGAGCATTTAATGTTAAAAGATCATAATCTTCTAGATTTCTGAATGCTTCTTCTATATCCATGGTTATTTCTGATTGATAATCCAATTTAGACATTATTTTTGAAAGAGAATTTGAAGTATCCTCAAATGGATGAAAAATTCCACCAGAAATTATTAAGTTTTTTTTCATTATTCTCTTGGAAGTTGGGCTAATACACTATTAATTACGCCTCCATCAACAACAAGATTATGCCCGTTTATATAAGACGCATTTTCTGATGCTAAGAAAATTACTGCATTAGCAATATCTTCTGCTTCACCCAATCTTTTAGATGGCACAGCATTTCCTCTTAATTCTCTAACCTTGGGTTCTGCATAGATTGGTTTTGACATGCCGGCATCTATAAAACCTGGGGCAATAGAATTTACTCTAATTCCATATTGACCCCACTCAATAGCCATCTGTTGAGTAAGAGAAACTATTCCAGCTTTAGCTGCAGGATATCCTCCTGTTCCTGCTCCGGGATGAATACCATTTATTGAAGACATATTTATTATACATCCAGATTTATTATTTATCATAAGATCTATTATTGTTCTTGAAACTAAATATGAGCCTATTAAACTTATATCAACACTCTTTTTGAAATCTTGAATGCTTTGTTCTTCTAGTCCCCCAAACAAAACTATTCCAGCATTGTTGACTAATAAATCCGGTGTTTTTCCATATTTATTTACTGCACTTTTTATTGATTCTTCATCCGTTACATCGCCTACTATAGGTATACTATTTTCAATTTCTTTACTTTCCTTAATTAGATTATCTTCATCTATATCTATCATCCCAACATAATAATTG
>CEUA01038793.1_pt1 | contig 10081 bp, 6 predicted proteins | sample 361541 | NCBI WGS metagenome assembly CEUA01 (sample SAMEA2623079, study PRJEB7988) | marine metagenome | isolation source: saline water (ENVO:00002010), including
AAAGGCCTACTTAAAGTTGCTGACTGTCAAGGGAACAAAGATTTGTTTGACATGGCTGAGGTAGTATTACTAAAGCACTTGATTCAGGAACTTAGAGTAAACGAAGGCCTCTCATTAGCCCAGATCGCTCGAAGAATTGATCAGATGATGGGCAGAGCAGCTGCATGATTTTAAAGCAGGACGGGAATAATTCTCGTCCTGCTTTACATTTTCTTACTTATTCGCAACCCATTTCTTACCGCTTGCGGCTCCCGGGTCTGGCTTACCTTTTTCGTCGTGCATAACAAACCCAATAAATCGTTTTTCGCCAAGCGTCTTTAAATACTGGAGCAGAGAAATCTCTGCTTCTTTTCGATTTAGCTGATATTTTTCACTCAAATTGCCAATCATATCCGACACAGAATTCCGGCCATTGCACATTTGCCAAACTTCTGAACCTACTTCATCGAGTGTAAATCCTTTATATTTAGGTATATAAAACAACTTCGATAAAAATCGAATCTTCCAACTTTCTTCTTGCCGTTTGATTTTTATCTGTATCTCACCTTCTTCTGTTTTTTCCCAATTAATCGATTCAGATTCGTTGCGCGTCGGGCGCGATTTCAACATTGCACTCCGATTAAGTTTCGGTTTCTTAGATAAAATGGCCATTTACCACCGCTTCTACTGTATCTTGTTCTAATTCACGTTTTCGGTACATGTATTCAATAATAGAAATCTTATCAAGATCTTCACGATGCCACAATCTACAGTCCAAATAAAGGCGGGGACGTGGATTAACAAATGGAAGAGGTCTTAATAGCTGGCGCCAACGGCTACGTGGGCGACCGATAATCCGCAAACCTGAGTGTCCATGTATTTCATGCGGTTGTGTTTCAATTTGAAAATCACGCAAGGTCTTTTTGAAAAAGGCCTGATACCAGTATTCTAAGGGGCTTTCCTTTAAAAGGAGACGTGCCATACTCAAACGATGAATCCTAAGCTCACTCCGTCCCCGCTTGAACTGAAGCTGAATATGGCCTGATTTTAGTTCATGTCCAGATAATGTGGATCCAGCAGGCATCCAAAAAGAAAAGCCATAAACCGACCAAAGCGTACGGTCAGATCCACTAGTATCACGCAAAGATCCAAATACTTTTTCCACTTGTTCGGACAAGTTTTCATCGAAACGACTTAAAATACGAAGCAGGACAACACGCTGACTATGCGGGAAACGAATCGCTATGTTAAAGGCACGGAAATCTGCATCCCATGTAAATAACTCGTAGTCAAATTCACGAAGCCATCCCTTCTCTTTCAAAATCAAAGCTTTACGAGTAACGTTAAATTCTGTATCTGTTTTCTTAGCTTTCTTTTTCAATCCAGCTAAATATCTATCTACAAGATCAGTCATAGGTACGCTCATTTCACGTCCCCGTAACTTTCGCCATTCGACTTCCAAACGCACTATCTCAGCGTCATCCAAACGGGCATAACCCTTTTCGTATGAACCATCAACACGTCCCAGATTCCAGTCAGCAGGGACATCCAACTCTAGTTCCTGCCAACCAAACTTATCCCACAAAGGATCACTCATCAAAATATCAGCACTGAAACCGATTTCTGAATCAACGCGATCCCAACCGCCGCCATCCCCATAAGAGCCATACCGCAGGCGAAACCAACTGCGAGAATAGGTGCATATTGACGCCACTCCTTTTTACCATACTTATTCCAAAAATAGTAACGAGCTAACAAGGCTCCTACTATTTCGGTAACAATGAAATGCGGCAATACCGTTAGTGAGCGCACAAAACCGAAGATAAGTAAAATCGGCAGTCCCAAAACCGAAAGCGAAATAAAACTGACTATTCCAAAACCAGCACCTATAGCAATTACCTCCGGTTTTAATGCACGAAATAACCAGGGTTCATCCGTAGAGCGCTGAATCCATGAACTAGTAAACAAGGGATCCGTGTCAACCTCGAAATAATAATGCCAACCTGCCGGTACATAATCCTCAGCCTCAACCATTAATGTTGGTCGTGGTGTTCTCATAATCTGATCCATAACGGGAGAAACAGGGCTCAAGGGAGGTAATCCGCTTTGAATCTCATCTTTTGGATCAACAGCATCCCGTAAAAACCGGTCTGCAGCTATATCTGGCTCGTCTTGGTCATAATAAGTATAAAACACGCTGGTCTCGGACCACGACCCGACCTTGCCATACATACCATCTGAATCAAGCCAGGCTGTATCCACTAAGCGTACGCGCCAATACCACCACTCATCTTCAATAAGGTTTGCAGGTGTCCAATCAGCCTCCTGAGGGGCAACATTGAGCTCGCTGCGCATCGTACCTGTTATAAACAGACATTGCTGATACGCCCGCAGTCGCCAGATCAACTGCGCGTATGGATATGAGGCAGAGGGTATAGGAGCCAGTTTCCAAATATAAGAACCGTACAAAAAACTTGTAAACAAAATGATCGGTACCATAAAAATTTCTGCACGCATAATACTTGTAAATTTGGTGCCAGTCAGCTCTATTTCCCGAAATTTCTGCGTCTGTGCCCCATAGTTGCCAATCGGAAATGGAATAAACCAAATATCTACCCCACGGTAACCAGACAAAATAATTGTCGCTTCTCTCACAAATGGAATTTCAACAGTTTGCCCAACAAGCCCTACCAAACGCGCATTTACAAAAGATTGAAAAGGAGTAAATACAAAACCAAAAAACAGAAAGAACCAGATGAATTGGCTAAACCCAGGTAACAACCATGCTGCAATTCCAATCAACGCGGTAGTTGCAACACCATAGAGAGCCAAGGCAATCCAAATAGGAAAGTCTCCCCGCCCCTTAGGCACTTCAAAACTTCTACGCTCACCACTTTCATCGGAAGCCGAACGAGATCGTCTAACCCCTTCCACAACCTGATATACACCAATAATCGCTATAGCTATTGTAGTTCCAATACCGAAACTCATCCAAAAATCGACGTTATTTACAAAGAAAGTATCGATTGTTCCCATACCTTGCCTCCAGAGCAACAAATATGGTTCCTCACGCCATGGCGGAGTATAAGTATAGAGTATCGGATTGGCTATAGCAGCCACACACACACCAATAAAGGTCCCTATGACTCCCCAAAAAGGTACCACCAAACCAGCAAAGACAGGCCCTAAATGTGCAGTAAAACCAAGAGGCGTCGCCGGAATAAAATTTCCTGTCACCTGAGTAAAATCAACAAAAGGTATCGGAATCAACTGTATGGGTTCGGTCAATAGCGCACCACTAATTGCAGGCAAAGCCACATAAATCGCACCAAATACCAGACCAATCATTGCCCCTGCCGAAAAAACTCGCCAACGCCAAGTCTCCGTCCCTTCAGTAGTCTCTGCTAACGCTGTTGCTCCTTGCGCATTTACCGGAGCAAAAGGAAACGGAAGTCGTTCATAATCTGAATTAAGACGAAAAAGTGCATAAGACATCGTAAACCAAGAAACACGCGAAATCAGCATTCCCGCTACCAGCAATATTATCGGCATTAACCAGTCACTGTGTAGAAAGGTACGCTCAATAATTGCTTCTGAATCAGGCGGAGGGGCGACCCATGTCGGTATTAGCTTGGTTATACCAAACTGCTTAGCAGCAGGTGACTGCACTAAGTACTGATTGTACAACAGTCCTTCAAATGCTCCAGTTTCAGCCGAGATTAATGACGCTGCAACATAAAATAGGAGATAAACCTCTTGCCTCTTCAGGGTGGTGAAGGATCTCTTTGTAATCTCAGCAAATAAGATTATCGTGACCCATTCTGCAGCGGCACCTAATGAACCCCCAATCATGAGACTCAGGTACATATTACCAGGAACCATGATAAAAGCAACAAATAACACACCCAAAATAGCTTTTAGGGTAAAGCCATCTTCAAACTCACTAGGAACCTGCATTAGATCCCTGTATTCTTCAATTTCCTGGTTAGGATTTCTATTTTTTCGTCCGAGCACTAGCTTTATCCTTCAAATATGACATTAAACATTAACTTCATTCGGCGTTTCAATTAACAATTCTCGACCTTGGTCACGGTAACTGTCTTTCGCATCGCTATCGACAGTACGCCAAATTAGAAACTGTTTTCGAATAACATTCATAAAACGCTGGTTTACTCGACGCCATGAAGCATCTTCTCCACTTAAGCGTTTAAGAGTTAAGGCTACAGAATAAATATTGTGTTCAGCATCAGGGATGGCTTTTAATGTAACATGTTGACTCACACCTAAGTCGAAAGGAGCCAGCCATATATTCATATCAATAGCAAATGCTTCTCCGTCTTCAGTTTCCCGTTTAGAAAGATTGGCTCCATCGGTATAAAACGTTCCAATAGATTCCTCACTGTAGGAATCAAAATAGCCAACTAGAAAAATATTCAGACCTAATACCTCATGGCCGCTCACCGTAAATGGAAATTCAAAATTCCATTCATCTCCTTCCGGAGGTGGTAGCTTCCATTTCCTTGTAACGTCTGGCACCGCTAGTTGTGAGGCCTTTCTTGCAGGATAAATAGTTGACAACATCACGACGGCCATAACCAAAATACAAGATAACACTGCGGCTATTGACGAATAATTCAAAGTAAATCCAGCGAGTAAATTAAGCTCAATGAGAATCTTGGCAATTATCTGGCCTCCCAGGTAACCAGCCACGACACCCAAAACCGAGTAAACGCATGATTCAGCTATAAAAAGCCAAGCAATGTGTCCCGGGGCAAGTCCGACAGAAGAATAAATTCCAATTTCACGAAAACGCTCATAAACACTACCCATCATCGTGTTCAGCACTATTAATGAAGCAATAAGTATTGGGACAAAAAGATTACTCATCCCAGCAAATGATGTCATCCCCAATGAGGAATAGATCGAGACCTTAATATACTCATCGCCATTTTCTCTGATACCCGCAAACAAGGTAACGGCCAAGCGAGACAAGAAATTCTCTACTTGAGAGCGTTCATCAATTCCTTCGTCAAACTTTACAGCAACAGACTGCAGTGGATTACCACTACCAATATTGCGCAAAGTCTCATAAGGAATGATCAGAGTATTTGCAGGCTCCAAATGTACGAATGGTTTTATAACTACCTTTGTATCTTCAAGTCCTTGTTTCTCTCTTTGTTCCTCCTCTGCAATCTCCTGTACAGCCTGACCTCCCGTTACAGCAAAATCAGCTGGAGTCAATATCTCATCATCTAGGTCTTTAAGATCTTTCATCCGTCTGGAATCCAACACACCTATAACTGTAAAAAACTCACCAAAGACACGAACTGATGCCGACCCAACGTCCTCCAGATCAATATTTAATTTTCCGGCACCTACCATATCACTCGGGAGTATGCAAACTTTATCCTCACCAGGCTCAAACCACCTCCCGGAAATCAGGGCACGATGTAATGAAGTTACATCGCGTTCCTGCGGTGTTAAACCCAATACCCCCAACGCATTATGAGCTTGGTCCCCAAACTTTATTTTGATATGAGCTTTTGACTTGTTGCTATACCAACTTCGAGGAGCGACAGTTCCTGTGTTTGAAAAATTGCTCAACGCATAATCTAGCACAGAATCCTCCATAGGGTTCCATGCTTTGCTACGAATCAAAATCCCTTCATACAAACCCTCATTATCACGTTGGATCTGATTAAAACGCATACCTGTTCGTATGGAGGTAAAAGATAACACCGTGAAAGTCAATAAAAGGAGCGTTAAAAAGGTTAAAACTGTTCGAGTCTTTCTCCGTTTCATATTAGAAATACCTAATTGAAAAGCTGTCAGAGAAGCGCTCGAACGACTCACATCGGTATCGTGAATGACCGCAACTTCAGTCCTTAGTTTCTTCATTTGCTCATTAAATCGGCTAGAAATAATCGACATAACTAATACAGCTAACGCAATAATTATGAATGCCAGAAGAATAACAAAAGGATTAGACAATTGGAATGCGGGATGGACTAGCCACAACACAATCCAAATAGCCACAAATATCCCAGCAAACCCGATAATCTGATTTTTTATTGTCGCAGCGCTAAAGATTAGGCGCTCAGTAAAAAAGGCACAGGGGATAACCAGAGCCATGAAGAAAATAATACCCTGTACCACATCGTTCTGGGTCGATTTAACATCAGGATATGCACGTGATTCTAAACCAAATGCAGCGCGAGTATGACGCATAAAAGCGCTCCAGCGCTTCTCGTTAAGAGCAAGTTCTGCCTCCTGAAGCTCCGTGCGAGCTCTTTCGTGTAAATCATTGAGGCGCTGATTTTCAATCGCGAAACTTTTCAACTCACGCATTCGTGATTCGTCGAGGGACCACATATCTTTGGCGGCCTGATACGTCGTCCGAGCAAACGATATTCCAGGCCGGACTTCAAAACCTTCGCCCTCCGCACGGTCTTTTTCTTCTAAACTTGTAGAATTGAGAAGTAGAGAACGGAAACCTAACAGACCCGCCCCAAAACCCATTTTTATCCTTGAGCCTGGACGAGCAAACAAAACTCCAAATGGCTCATTAGCAGCTGAAGGACCTTCTCCGATAGTGTAACCATATTCAACCGGAGCGCTATTTGTCTCATCAAAGACACTAACATTACCCAGCTTAGTAAGATAGCGGGGGTCAACAATGTCATAAAAATTGTATGCAACGCATGGAAATAGAATGACCATCCAATGTTTATCACGCCAATCCATACTAACTTTCATCGGATATGCTTCATCGCCTTGCACACCTCTATCAGGCGCATAAACAATTTGACCCGTAACCGGGTCCATATAATACCCTTCGATTTGAACATTATTTACGCGTACACGATTCACAAAAAAAGATCCTGCATTGTCGACTAACTCGTAGTACTCGCCCCTGACCCCTTTATAGGATTTCTTCTTGCCATTACGAATAACAGCAACTGCTCCGGTCCTGGGCAAATCAGGTATAATACTACGCCTAGGAAAAACCATTGTTTGCCCCTTCAAAGAACGAAGGTTGTCCCGAAGTCGCATCTTGAAATCTGGAAATAATTCAGGGTCTTCTATTGCCATCTGTAACATCCCCGAAAGGACCCTGATCTGCTTAGATAAATTCTGAACATTCACTCCGGAAACTTTGTCCAGAGGTGTGTCGACTAGAAATCTAGCATCGTTGACCGTTACAAAAGCTAAAGCTGGTGTTCCAGCCGCTAATACTAACTCACTGTTCACAGAAATTTCGCCGGGCACAAATGTCGACCAACTCATCCCACCTTCAGGACTTATGCCATTAACAAGAACATCACGTTCGACAAAACCCATCGCATCACTGATATCCTTAGCATAGCGCATAAAATTCTTACCGAATGGAGCAAAATACCTCTTGTAATAGAAAGAGCTATTGCTGTTCCATATACCTAATTCATCTGTCTGAGAAGATAAGTCCAAGCTAACAAAAAGTTTTATATCTATCGGGCTAGATTTTCCCTTAAGCCAACTTTTCCACAATGAGTTACGAACCTCCTCATCGGCGATGGCTGCAGCAACAAGTTCCCGAGAGCTTGCGTAATCCTTTTCACCTATAGAAATGCTTCCTCCGCTAGTTGAAATAGAGCCGGGAGAAATACTTTCGTTAACAATTTTTTCTACAAGTCCGCTACCATTTTCGACTACATACCGAACAAGCGACTCTTTACCTAAAAATTCTTCTCTACCTATTCTATAAACGACTCCGTCTTTTGCAATGAGATCTTCACTAATTGCAACATCCACAACTCTCCGTACCAACATATGATCTACAAATGGGTCTTCCTTACGGAGGTAGCGTTGAATAAAATCATCCACTCCACGCAATCCAAGATGATGGGCCGAAGTCGCCAAAAACACTATCGTACGGGCGGGCGGGTTTTCCCGGAAATGGCGAGCAATTTCGAGCAAGGCCGTAACACTAGCAGCCTGCTCAGCTCCGGGTGCAAGAGCAGGGACGACCGACATCGCATCATAATATCCTTCCAACACAACAATATCATCGGTCAACAACGGATCATACCCGGGAATAGTGCCAATAATATTCCACGCCGACTTGCGCTCCCAATCCATCCGATATTCCAAATGAACTTTTATCGATCCCCTATCTTTTAAATCAGCACGTAACTTTTCTCCCTCCGTCTTATCTACCCAAAACCTGGGGATATCTAGCGGAAGAGATAAAAACTTTTTCTCACCTTCTAAATAAACAGTTGAATCGGGTTCTACGAAAACAATCGCCTTAGCGCCTAATTGCGCTGCGTTAACCCATGCATCTCCAGAATTAAAGTCCATCAAAACAGCAGCACCTTCAACATTCAGTCCATCCATATCCTCGTATCGACCAGATTTAGCATCGATTAGGTGAGTCTGAATACCACCAACTGGAAGCGTAGAAGTCCGGACCAAATTGGGCCACAAACCGTAGAGTCGTATCGAACGATCGGACTCTAAAATCCGAAGTTTCCCACCCTTTTCAATAGGAACAGAAACGTCAAATTCGTGAACTGCGATATTATCCAAATTAAGCGACCGGAATTCGCTCTGTATTAGTTCAGCAGCAGCTGTGGCACCAGGATATCCTACAACCCGTGAGGCAAAACCAGAAAATTGCTCAATTTTTTTCTGCACTCTATGCTCAATAGCAGTAGAAGCAAGTGACTCAAAATCAACTGTCGCAGCCAATTCCATTGGTAACCAGAACCACACCATGACAGCGCCGATCAACCACTGCCTGGTTACCACAAATAAATCTGCCAATTTCAATTTCCCCAAATTTTTGCTTTGTAAACTCAACACCAAACTCCATTAATATAAGAAAAAGCCATAACGGTTCCAGCAAAAGACTTTTAAAAATCAGGCTTCCTTCAAGAATTTCGAACAAAACTCAACAGACTCAATACCCAAGAAGCCAAAAAACCGATTAAAATGCCAGTTACAGTAGCCGTAAGAAGCGCAATCGGGAACAAAGAAAATATCGCAAATTGCCCGACAAAAACGTAAGCAATTGCCAACTGCGTAACTTGATGGGCGCAAGCGCCCCAGATACTAATACCAACCGGGCTTAAATCCAATAAACGAATCCTATAACACAATGACATAACACACCAACTAACACAGGTTCCGCCTATGCTTATCACAAAAGTTGGGCCGGCAACAAGACCTCCAACTAGCCCACCCAGAATAAGCTTTAAACAACAAACAATCAATGCCGCCAGCGGCCCGTACATAAATAATACAGCTACAACAGGAATATTCCCTAAACCTAGTTTCATCCATGGAACAGGACGAGGAGCCAATCCCTCAAATACAAATAAAGTTGCAGAAACAGCCCCTAACAATGCAATACGAATTAAAAAATTTACAGACAACTTTTACCGAGACAGCGCATCATATAATTCTTGCTTCCCAGCAAGAGTAACAACTACCCGATTCGGCACACAAGCGATTAATTCTCCCGCAAACTTGATAGAACCTTGTCCTACACAAATTTGCTTTGCACATGGTGATTTAGAAATTCGCACCCCTTCCGAATCCTTCTCGACAATAGTTTCTCCCAACGGGCCATCGAAAATTCTTCGATTTGCATGAGCCAACGCAAAACCTTCCTCTCCATTTATACTAAAAACTTTTACAATTGGAGCCTCAACGGAGGGATTTCGAAAAAACATTCCAAACGCGGCTACACTTAGAATAAGCACTACGCTTGCAATATCTCCCCAAGTAAAAAACCGCCCTACCAAACTTCGACCGGAGATTTCACGATATAACGACATTTATCGACCTGTCCGTCCCAATATGCAATAAAAGTTCACAAACTACCAAACCGCCGCAAAATCTCTAATTACTTGCCAAAAGACATATTAACTGTCAAAAATATAACTTCATAATGCGGATAAAAAATAAACGTTGACTCGTTTACAGCCAATTGGAAAAACAAACCAATTGCTAGGCGATACTAGTAATAGAATAATATTTTTGAACATTTTTAAAAAGAGATAATAGAGAGTTGTATTATTCTCTCCCGAAACATTATATTAAACTCTATACATTATAA
>CEUA01146059.1_pt1 | contig 10081 bp, 5 predicted proteins | sample 361541 | NCBI WGS metagenome assembly CEUA01 (sample SAMEA2623079, study PRJEB7988) | marine metagenome | isolation source: saline water (ENVO:00002010), including
CAGCTCTCCCACTTGGATCATTTTGATTCTTAAAAGCTTTATCCCAAGCCAATGCAACAGGTGTGCTACAAGCTACGGAAGGAACTGAAGGTACACTTAAGGCAGCAGCATCACTTAAAAAGTGACTTTCAAATATTAATCTATAATAAAACTCTTCCTTGTTTTGTGGTCTCTGAATAGGAAATCTATAATGAGCATTTTTCATTTGTTCATCAGAAATTTCTTTATCTACTAAATCTTTTAAAGTATCAATCCAATCATAACCAACTCCATCAGAAAATTGTTCTTTTTGTCTCCAAGCTACATTTTTAGGAAGATAACTTTCAAAAGCTTTTCTTAAAACCCATTTTTCCATCCTCTCTGAATTTATCATTTTATCCTTAGGGTTCATTGTCATTGCAACATCAATAAATTTTTTATCTAAAAAAGGAACTCTCCCCTCAATACCCCATGCAGCAAGAGATTTATTAGCTCTTAAGCAGTCATATTTGTGTAAATTATCTAATTTTCTAACGGTTTCTTCATGAAACTCTTTAGCTGAAGGAGCTTTGTGAAAATATAAATACCCTCCAAATAATTCATCTGCTCCTTCTCCTGATAATACCATTTTTATTCCTAAAGATTTAATTGATCTTGCCATTAAATACATTGGTGTAGAAGCTCTTACAGTTGTAACATCATATGTTTCAAGATGATAAATAACTTCTCTAATAGCATCTAATCCTTCTTGAATTGTAAATTTAATTTCATGATGTACTGTTCCAATAAAGTCCGCTACTTCTTTAGCCGCTTTAAGATCAGGAGACCCCTCAAGTCCAACAGAAAAAGAATGTAGTTGAGGCCACCAAGCTGATTTTTTTCCTTTTGATTCAATTCTTGTTGATGAAAATTTTTTTGCTAAAGCAGAGGTAATTGATGAATCAAGACCGCCAGATAATAAAACTCCATATGGTACATCACTCATTAATTGTCTGTATACAGCATCAGACAAAGAATCGTGAATTTTATTTATAAAAGTTTTATTTTTTTCTACAAGTTTATATGACCTCCATTTAGGATTGTACCATTTTATAAACTTTTTTGATTTACTACTATAATAATTTCCAGGAGAAAAAAGTTCAATTTTATTACATGTTCCTTCTAAAGCCTTTAATTCAGAAGCAACATAAAAAGTGCCATTATTATCCCAACCAGTGTATAATGGAATTATCCCAATATGATCTCTAGCAATAAAATATTCGTCATTTTCAATATCATATAGGGCAAAGGCAAATATTCCATTTAATTTATTTAAAAATTCAACACCTTCTTCTTCATATAAAGCAAGTAAAATTTCACAATCTGATTTTGTTTTAAAATTATATTTGTTTTTTAATGATTTTCTTAAATCAACATGATTATAAATTTCTCCATTTGCTGCTAAAACTAAATTATTATTTTGACTGTAAAGTGGCTGTTTACCTGAAGTTGGGTCAACTATAGCTAATCTTTCATGTGCTAAAATCGCATTCTTTGAATCAAAAATTCCATTCCAATCAGGTCCTCTATGTCTAACTTTTTTTGACATTTCAAGGATTTTCGGTCGTAAAGAAGATGTTTTTTCTTTTAAATCAAACGCACAAACAATTCCGCACATATAATATTTTTTACCAAAAGTACTATTTTTTTTAAAAAAATCTGTTTAATTACTTAAATTGATTAATAAAATTAACTTGATTATGTTTATACATATAAATAATTAACTAAATTTAGTTTCTGGTCTATGAAAAGTTAATGTATCTAAACTAATCAAACCTGTTACTGTAAACAACGTTTCCATCTATAATTGTAGCAACAACTTTTGTTGTAATTATTCTTTTATCTGATTCTTCCATTATATCTCTATCTAAAATTATAAAATCAGCTTTTTTGCCTACTTCAATACTTCCCTTTTCTTTTTCCTCAAAATTAGATATTGCTCCCCATATTGTCATTCCTCTCAAAGCCTCTTCTCTAGACAATGCATTTTCAAAATTAAAGCCATTTTCAGGATAACCATTTAAGTCTCTTCTAAAAACGGCAGCATAAAATGTAAGAATTGGACTGACATTCTCAACAGGAAAATCTGTACCAAGAGCAATTATACCAGCTTCTTTTAATAGATCTTTATAAGCATATGCACCAACCATTCTTGAAGCACCTATTCTGTCTTCTAGCCAATACATGTCACTTGTAGCGTGGGTGGGTTGAACTGATGGAATTATTTTTTTATTAAATATACTAATATCAGAAGTGTCGATAATCTGAACATGCTCTATCCTCCATCTTGGGTCATCTAAAAAAACTAAAGCTTTTTTGTACGCATCTAATACATGCGAAATTGAAGCATCTCCAATTGCATGAGTGTTCATTTGAAAATCAGTTTGGGCAAGTCTATATGCTAATGATTCTATGGAATCAATAGGAGTTAAAAAAGAACCCATGTGACCTGTTCTGTCTGAATAAGGTTTTTTTAATGCTGCACCTCTAGAACCTAGGGCTCCATCTGCATATACTTTAACGGATCTTACATTTAAAAAATCTGTTTTTATTATTCCTCTTTTAAGAAAGTAATCTAAAGATTCTTTTTTATTTGAAATCATTGCATACACTTTAATTTTAAGTATACCTTTAGATTGAAGACTATCAATTAATAAAATATCTTCCTTGTCTAAGCCAGCATCACTAACAGTTGTTAAACCTTTAGAAAAAGAAATTTCTTGGGCATTAACTAATGCTTCTGTTTTATCCTCTATTGTTTTTTTAGGTATTATTTTTTTTACAAAACTCATCGCAGAATCAATTAAAACACCAGTAATTTTATTGTTTTTTATAACCACTTCCCCTCCATCAACTTTAGTATTTATAGTGATTCCAGCAAGATCAAGAGCTTTCTGATTAACTAACATTGCATGACCATCAACCCTTGTCAATATTACTGGGATTTCGGGGAAAAAAGCATCTAACTTTTCTTTAGTTGGAAGAGATTTATTTTTCCAATCATTTTGATCCCATCCTCTGCCAATTATAATATTTTTTTCTTCTTTTTCAGAATATTCTTTAACCTTCATTAACACTTCATCTAAACTATTAGTGCCAACTAAATCTACTTCACTTTGCTTTAACCCTAAACTCAAATAATGACAATGAGAATCAATAAAACCTGGATATACAGGGAGTCCTTTAGCGTCTACAATACTTTTTGCTGAGTACCTTTCAACAAGTTCATCTCCTCCCACTGCAATAAACTTTCCATTATTTACTGCAAATGCTGATTTTTTAGTTCCGTAATCATCAACAGTATAGACTATAGCATTGTGAACTAAAAGATCTATCTTCTTGTCGCAGCTAAAATGAAAGAAAATACATAAACAGAAAAATAAATATTTTATTTTATTATAAAGATTTAAAAGAATCATGTTTTATGTTTTTTGTAATGTATTTAAATTTTGGATCCAAAAATAATCAATTTCAATAATCATTAGAAATTAAATTCTAAATTCTTTATTTTAATTTGTTAGAATGGAAACATTAAAAATTAAACTTATATCGAGCTCCAATCAAAAATAAGCTCTTGTGTTCATAAAAATTACTCCATATACCATTTCTTTCATTTAATTCAAATGATGTATTTAAATCAAATTCATCTAATAATTTATAGTTAACATTTAAACTTAGACTATAATAAATTGGCAGCTCTTTAATCTGATATTGAGATGATTTAGGGTCTTGATTTAATAAATAAGACCATTTAGCATTTTTTCTATTCCCTATAAACTTAGAGGCTAAATAAAGGTTTATTCTTTCACTTAAATTAATTTGACCTTCGAAATTCATAATTATATCCGGCAGATTAAAAACAGGAGAGTTATCTTTAGCATTATAACTTAAATATTTGGCTTGAAATAAAAAATTATTATTATTTCCAAATTCTAATTTAAATTTTAAATCAAAATCTATTAAACTTAAATTTGTATAATATATTTCATAAGCATTTGAAAGGCTATAAGAATTTTCATCTAAATTTAAACTATAAGGAAGTCTTCTAAACAAACTAAAATTTTCAATATCATCATATCCAATACTAAAATCAAATTCAATATTTGAATAAATAAAAGATTTTAAACCAATTCTAGAATTATAATTTTTACTCGTAGGTTTTAACTTAAAAACTGGAGCTATAAAAGGATTCTTTTGAGAAAAAAGAGAATATGAGTTCATTATTAATTCACCTTCTGAGATCAAGTAAGGAACAACTTTTTCATTTTCATTATATTCAAAATATATATTTGGATAATAATTCAATTTAGATTCAAGCAAATTTGGTTTATCAATAAAATCAATCTTAGCTCCTATCTTAATTTTAAAATCATTATTAATTTTTATCCATTCTATTTTGGCACCCGTGTTTAAATACTTTATATCAATAGGTGTTTTAATAAAAAAATCTTCCTTAAATCTAGAATTCAATCCTTTCAACTTAATTTGAACTTTCAAATTACTTCTTGAAATAGGAATTTTTAGGTTAGTAAAAAAATCTAATTGTTGCTCTGATGAATTATAATTATCGGAAGTATTACTTATTTTAAATTCTAATAAATTGATAATATTATCATAAAAAACAGTACTGTTATGAAGATTAAATCGACTTAAAGAAATCAGAGGATTTAAATTTTTTATAAAAAATTCATTAAAACCATCATTATAAATACCATAGTAATTGTTTCTGTTCATATCAAAGGTCAATTTACTATCAGATCTTATTTCACTTGTCTTTAAAATATGATTAGATCCAATTAAAAAAGAATTCTTGTTACTATTGATCTCTGAGTTTAAAATATCTTTTGAATATCCTCTTCTATTTACAATAAAACCATAACTCTGATTTCTGTCTATAGGGATTAAACTTAACATTCTAATCAGAAATTGCCCTTTATTTCCAAGACCAGAATAAAAGCTTGTGTTAAACAAGCTCTGATTTTTTTGACGGATTAATTTTAAAGGCTTAGCCTTATTTGGTTCAAATGTTGAAAATATTTGATTTTCAAGAATATTATAATTTAACTTATTGTTTTTTATATAAACAGAATCATTAACATTTGGAAATGACGGTATTAAAAAAGCATCTGATAAACTTGGTGTATATGATTTTATTACAGTTACCTGTTGCATTTTAAGTGTGTCTTTCTGAGATTGAGCAAAAAGCACATTATTAAGAAATAATATTAAAACTGAAATAACAAAAAATCTATTCATCCTTTTCATTATTTAAACCACTATTATCCTCCAATTTATTTTTATCAATAGTTTCAAGAAGCCTTTTAGATTCTGAAATAAGATTAGGGTAATTATTAAAGTTTTCAATAATCGATTCTAAAATAAATACCGCTTGAAAATTATCATTTAATGAAATATAATTTTTAGACAATAAAAGAAGAGATTTAGCGGTCCATAAATTAAAATTATTAGATAATTTAGAAATATTAGTTATTGTATTTATAGACGATCTAAACTTTTTATTTTTATAATTTTCATAAGCTTTATAGTATAAAGCTTCAGATGCTTTTTCAAAATCCGGAATCTCTTCAAGTTTTTTGTATTCTATTAAAGAATTAAGACTGTCATTAACTCTCATTAATGACCTGGCTTTAATTAAAATGGCATCCCATTTTAACTTATTATCTATATTATCAATTTCAAGGACTTTAGAAGAATACTCTATAGATTTAAAATCATCTTTTTTATCAAAATATGCTTGCATTAAGTTCAATAAAGAAAACCTTATATTTTCTTCAAACTCAGCAATTTCGTATAAATTTTCTAAATATGAAATACTATATTGCAGATCATTGTTTTTCTTGTAAATCTCTATAATCCTTACAAGTGCTTTTTCAGTGTATTCATTTGTTGGTTTTGAAATAATTGCTTCATAAAATTTCTGTGATTCATCAAATGAATTTTCCTTATAATGTATTTCAGCTATGTAATAAGAACAATCCAGACTGTTTAAACCTTCAGGATATTTATTAAGATGTGTTTTTAGTAATTTTAATGCTTGCTTATAATTTTTATCTAAAAATTGTTTTTCAGCTGATTTAAATGAATTTTTCTCAATTTCAAAATTGGAAAAAATATTTAAGTTTTCCTTTTTAACCCATCTTGAAAATTCAGTAAATGAACCTTCGTCAATAGATATTTCTTTTAAAACATTAAGTGCTTCTTGAATTAAATTTGAAGATTTATTTTGTTTAACAAACTGTTCTAAAACTAATTTTGATTTTTTATAAAAACCTTGATTATATAAAATCAAACCTTTATTAAGTTTAGATTTTAAAAAATATGGGCTTTTATTAAAATCTTTTAATATAATATCATAAAAAATTATAGATTCCTCAAACCTATTCTCAAATGACAAGGTCATTGCAAGTTCAAACAAAGCATCATCAGTATAAGAGGATGTATAATATTCATTTATCAATAATTTTAAAGTCATTATTTTCTTTTCATTTCTATCAACAAAACCATAAGAAATTCCCTTTTGATAAATTGAGTAAGGTATTTTCTTTGAATTAGAATTAATTATCTTGTTGTAACCCTCCATGGCTAACCAATAATTTTTCAAAGCAAATTGACAATCTGCAATTCTTAAAACTGAATCAGAATAAAATCTTTTTTCTAAAGATGTATTTATTTCTAGGAATTTTTCAAAAAACTTTAAAGCATAATCGTACTCCTTTAATTTAAAATATGTATAACCTATATCGTAATTAATTCTCTTATACTCCTCCGAATCTTTGCTTAACTTTTTTTTAATATAATATTTGTATTGATCCAGAGCATCATCAAATTTTTTAAGTGCAAAAAATGATCTTCCAAGCCAATACTTAGATTTTAGTTTATATAATTGATCATTTCCAGTTTTTATAGATTGTTCGAAATATTCCTTTGCTTTATCATACTGTCTTAATTTGAAGAGTTCTACTGCTTTTAAAAAACTTATTTGTTGAATTAAATCCTTGTTTGAAAAAGACTTATTATCTTTTAATATAATAAGTGCGGAATCATAATCTTTTTGTTTAGTATATGAGTCTATTAATAAATTGTATATAGTTTCATAATTTTTGTTTTTAGGATATTTTTTTAAAAAAGCATATAAAACATTCGAAACTTTCTCAAAAGGATTTCCAATTTCATAACTTAATTTTGAATAATTTAAAAAAGAATCTTCTGAAATAGATTTATCAAAATTCATTGAAGATGCTTTTCTAAAGGCAGAAAGTGCAGCTGATTTTTGATTATTTCTTAAATACGAGTCTCCAAGATAATAATATGCGTTTTGAGCTAAATCATTTTTAATCTGAATTATCTTATTGAACTGATTAATAGCCATTTCATAATTACTCGTTTTATAATATGTATAACCCATCTGATAATAATCAACATTACTCCATTTACCATTTTTTCCTTGATATTTCTCAAGATATTTCAATGCACTTTTGTATTTATTTAAATTAAAATAACTTTCACCAATAATTTTTGAAATTTCAGAAATCAATGAAGAGTCTTTAATAGATTTTAACTCTTTAATTCCTAATTGAATTGCTTTTTCAAATCTTCCAAGTCTAAAATTCATATCAACTTGGAAATATGCTAAGTTTTTCTTTTGATCATTTTTTGAAACGTTTTTAAAGGACTCCACTGCAGAATCATAATCTTCATACTGATATGAAATATGTCCTAAATAATAATAAGCATCAGATTCATATTTTTTAACATTTTTAATGTTTTCAAAATACGATTTTGCTCTTTTATATTTTTTAGCTGAAAAAAGAGTGTAGCCTTTATTAAAGCTATATCGGTTGTATTCACTTTTAGGAACCTGATTATCTTTTATTTTAGAGAACCATTTTAAAGCATACCTGTATTTTTCATTATCAAAATAATAGTTAGCTAAATCAAGATTGATTGACTTTTCCAAGTTATTATGAGGATAATTTATACTGAAATTTGACATTAATTTTTCAGAACCAGTTTCATTAAGCCTAAGAGAATTTTTAACAATATTTAAATCAAAAAATTCATTCATATGACTTTCTTTAAAAACATTATGAGAGAATAAAGTCGTTTGAAGTGAAAATGAATAATAACCAAGAGAGAATAACCTTTTTGATTCTTCTGTTAAATGATCATTTTGATTTTCTTGAGAAAATGATGAATTAAATAAAAAAAACAATGTTAAAAATAAAGCAGAAAAAAATCTTTTTTTCATCTAGTAAAATTAATAGATTACCCTTATCTAAAAGAACGAATTCTAATTTCAAAAAGTATAACTTATTAACAAAAGTTATACATATAATTGTAAAATTCTATTTTTGCTGGAAAGTGTAATAAAGTGTCTGATCCAATAGTATATTTAGATAAAGTTTCAATTAAAAATAATGATAAAATCATTTTTTCGAATATTGATTTGAAAGTAATGCCTGGTGACTTCATCTTTTTAATTGGAAAAACTGGTGCTGGAAAGAGTAGTCTAATAAAAGTAATTCATGCTGATCATAATATAAATGAAGGTCTTGCTAGTGTAGTTGGTTTTTCATTAAATAAAATTAAAGAAAAAGAAATTCCATTACTGAGAAGAAAAATAGGTATTGTTTTCCAAGATTTTAAACTTTTAGATGACAGAAATATCTTTGACAACCTATCTTTTGTTTTAAAGGCTACTGGATGGAGAGATAAAAAACTGATTTCTTCAAGAATTAATGAAGTTTTAAAGTTGGTAAATGTGATTGAAAGTCCAAAAAAATACCCTTTTGAACTATCAGGTGGAGAGCAACAAAGATTAGCCATAGCTAGAGCTCTTTTAAATAAACCTAAATTAATTATAGCTGATGAACCTACAGGTAACCTTGATCCAGAAACAAGTAATGAAATAATGCAACTATTTAAACAATTAAACTCAGAAGGAATATCAATAATTATGGCTACTCATGACTATAATATGATAATGAAATTTCCTGGTAAAATTTTTAAATGTGAAAACAAAAAACTAATTGAAGTCATAGCAAAAAAACAACAATCTAACTAAATAAATACTTTTATCTATTTTAAAACTAAGTTATATTCCTTTAAAATAATTGTAGTTTTATAAAAAAATTAAATGATTTTTAACTCTCTTGTAAAGATTAAAAATAAAGATTCAAATCAATTTTTATTAATTGCTGGACCTTGTGTTATTGAAAGTGAAAAAACAGCCTTTTCTATTGCTAAAAAACTTGTTGAAATAACTGACAAATTAAAAATTCCTTATATTTTTAAAGGAAGTTTTAAAAAAGCTAATAGAAGTAAAATAGATAGCTTCACAGGTATTGGAGATGAAAAAGCATTAAAAATTATAAACAAAATCGGAAATGAATTAAAAGTACCTACTTTAACTGATATTCATGAAACTAAAGATGCAAATCTAGCTGCATCTTATGTTGATATTATTCAAATTCCTGCATTTCTTGTTAGGCAAACAGATTTGTTAATTGCTGCTGCTAAAACAGGAAAAACTATTAATTTAAAAAAAGGACAATTTATGAGTCCAAGTAGTATGCATTTTGCTGTTCAAAAAATAAAAGAAAGTGGCAATTCTAATTGTTGGGTTACAGAAAGAGGAACGCAATTCGGTTATCAAGACTTAATAGTAGATTTCAGAGGTGTTGATGAAATGAAAAAAATTGCACCGACAATTCTTGATGTAACTCATTCTCTTCAAAAACCAAATCAGAAAGATGGAATAACCGGTGGAGATCCTATGAAAATTGAAACTTTAGCTAAAGCAGGCATTTCTGTTGGAGTTGATGGTTTATTTATTGAGACTCATCATGATCCTAAAAATGCGAAAAGTGATGGTCTTAATATGTTAGATATTAATTTAATAGAAGATCTTCTTCATAAATTAACTAAAATTCGTTCTACAATAAATTCTTTCAACTAAAATTGAATTTAATTTTAGTATTTGTAATTTTGTGCTTTTAAAGTTCATTGAATTATTGGGGTCGACTGGATTTGACAGCAAGAA
>CEUA01229494.1_pt1 | contig 10063 bp, 8 predicted proteins | sample 361541 | NCBI WGS metagenome assembly CEUA01 (sample SAMEA2623079, study PRJEB7988) | marine metagenome | isolation source: saline water (ENVO:00002010), including
AATTTTTCAAGGAGATTCGTTAGAATCCCTCCCGACCCTAAATTGACATCTTTCGAGATGCTTGGCGGCAAATCGCTAATTGAAGGTGACGGAATTCCAGTAAGTTCAGAACGAATGCCTAAAAGAGGAGAATATGCTACATTAGTAGATTCTGCACTGGTAGAATCTGGAATGGCAGATGATTGGTTAAAATCAACCGATAAAGAACTTGATTATGACTGGGTTTCCACAACGGGTCGCAGACCAACCATCTATCATTCCAAGCCGCTGAAAGGATTGCCGCCCGAAGCTAAATTTTTGATACAATGCACGGGTAGGGTCCTTGACTTGATACATTCTGAATTAACCTTGGAGACAGTTGATGAATTTGTTAAAATATGTCTTGAGAATGACATATCAAAGTTGACTATAAGGGCTAGCCTAGACCCAGCAATCCATCCGAAACTACAAGGATCATTTGATAGGCAATTGTCAAAACGTCATGGTAGTAGGGAGGCGTTTCTACTCCGTAGGCCGAATCAAGAGATTTATCTTCTATGTATATCATAGTGATTTAACACTATTTTCTACTTGTTTTTGGCATTCAAAAATTACTTGCAGCATCGCGGTCTTGATATATAGGAGGTTGGTCGGGAACTTGCTTCACACTGTGTGTAGCATCAAGGTGAAAAGAAATGGCACAATCGAAAACCGAAGACTTAGGTGAAGATTTTTCTTACATACTTCGTATGGCTGATACTGATATTGATGGTTTGAAACCGTTGGCTACAGCGCTTACAGCCGTCAAAGGAGTCGGTGCTAGAACCGCAACCCAAATCTGTAATAATACGGGTTTTGATGCATTTAGAATGGCTGGACACTTATCACTTGAGGACCAAGAAAAATTACGCCTTGCAATTGAAGGCTATAATGAATCGGTACCACTTTGGATGTTAAACAGACAAAGAGACCTGGAAACAGGTGATGAATTACATCTTACCGGCCAACAGGTTTCACTCATACGCAATGATGATGTAACAAGACTGCGTTCCATTAAGTGCTATCGTGGTGTAAGACACGCTAGCGGTAATAAGGTCCGTGGTCAAAGGGGACGTTCCAATGGCCGTGGCGGTCTAACACTTGGTGTAAGTAGGAAGAAGTGAGGGATTTTAGATGGGAGAGCCAAAGTTTTCACGACCTAAGTTTGACACGCCTTCACATCCATGGAAGGCTGCACGTATTGAAGAAGAGCATGCCATCAAAGCTCAGCATGGCCTAAAGAACATGCGTGAGATATGGAAGGCCAAATCTCAGTTAAGGCGCCATCGAAGACAGGCTATGCGTTTGATTGGTATGGTCGACACAAGTGAAGGACACGGAAAGAGGGAGATGGAAGATTTAATTCGATCTCTCCACAATAAGGGCTTGATTCAGTCGGATGCAACTCTTGACGATGTTCTTTCCCTTGCTACTGAAGATATTCTAAACAGAAGACTTCAGGCACAAGTATACTACAAAGGTCTTGCAACAACTATGAAACAGGCTAGACAACTTGTTAATCATGGTTTGATTTGTGTCGGAGACCAAAAGGTCACAATCCCATCATACCCAGTTTCTAGAGACGAGGAAGAACATATTCAATACCACCCAAGTAGTGATTTGAATGATTCTGAGCACGCAATAAGAAAATCGATTGAAGGTCGACGTGAAAAAGCTGAATATGCAGTTGATGAAGTAGACCCTGAAGCAACACCAGAGTTTGCTGCCGAAGTTAAGGAAGCAGCAGAACAAGCACCATCTGTAGAGAAAGGAGGCGATGAGTGATGACACGCAAAGCAATCGTGAATATTTTCAGTTCCTATAATAACATCTTGATGACAGCAACAGATCTTACTGGTGCTGAAACAATAACAACATGTTCAGGTGGACAGATGGTTAAATCTTCCAAAGATAGCGGTGGCCAATTTGCTGCTACAAGAGCAGCCGAGAAATTGGCAGATGCCCTTAAGGACAAGGAATTCACACAACTAATAGTCAAGTACCGCGCTCCTGGTGGTAACCTGTCAAACAATACAGGTCCGGGCGCTCAAGCTGCAATTAGAGCTTTGACACGTGCAGGTATGACGATTACAAGAATTGAAGATGTTACTCCAATCGCTCATGATGGTACCAAGAAAAAGGGTGGCCGTCGTGGACGTCGTGTATGAGGCTGAGGTGTTTAAGTGAAAGCAGAGATTGTAAAAGGCTGGCCAAGAGGAAACTCGATTAGAATTGTATTGAGTGAAACAGATGCATCTCAGGTTAATGCAATACGTAGAACATTGATTTCTGATGTTCCAAAATTGGCTATTACAAGAGTCAATATTAGCCAAGGAGTCGTGGAAAACGATGGTGTGATTTTAGAATCGGTAAACGTTCTACCAGACGAGGTATTAGCTCATAGGTTAGCAATGATTCCGATTCCAACTTATCCAGATGAAGGTTTATCTTTCTTTGAAAGTTGTGAAGTTTGCAAAGACATGGTAGAATCTGAGAAGGGTTGCCCACAATGTCAAGTCTTGTATTCTTTAAATGTACAAGGGCCAGCTGCAGATTCTGACGAAGAGTATCTAACTATATACGCAGGCGATCTCACTACTATTTCTGACCCAATGTTTGACATCAAAGAAGAACACAGAAGAATACCACTCACAATACTTTCCAAGGGACAATACCTTGAGTTGTACGCTTTTGCTACATTGGGAAGAGGCGGCTCTCATCAAAAGTGGTCCCCAGTTGCGGGTGTCGGTTTTACGACTAGGCATATTGCAAAATTGAATAATGCAAAGAAAGCTGAGGCCTTGTTTGGATTAAATTTGAAGACAACCGATGGCCGAGATATCAATGCTAAATTATTTGACTCCAAAAAGAAAGTTGAGGATGTTAACACCGCTGTTGACATTGAAAAAGCATTGCATCAAGTTGGCCCAGGTACTGGCAGAGATGCAGATTTTGCTAATGCAATCACCATGGAAGAAGTAGAAGGAAGTTATGTCCTATCCTATGAGACCGATGGAAGTCTTGATCCAACTACTGCTTTTAATTTAGCAATGGATGAACTTTCAACTAGATTCACAGGGCTAAATGAAGAGATAAAATCTGCACTGTGAAAAAGTAATGCCACTTGTGAAACATTCCACAAGTGATAATTTAGTAGTGCGAGAATTCTACCCCGGTAATTTGATGTGTTACTTTGTGGCCATTATTTACTACTGAACCAATCTTTTGAACACCGACCATTCTTTCTTGCAACCAATTACAAATTACATCAGCATATTGGGAATCAACAGCAATAATCATTCCACAACCCATATTGAATGTTCTATACATTTCTCTTTTTTCAACGCCTCCGGTGTTTTCCAACCATGAGAATTCTGGATGTACCGGTAATGGCGTATCGATATGCCAGCCCAATGAATCATGCAATCTGAGAAGATTTGACAAACCACCACCCGTAACATGGCAAATCCCATGAATATCTGAGATTGAAAAACCAGTTGATTTTGTTCGCGCTGAATCAATTAAGTCAACTACTGGATCACAATATATCCTAGTTGGATTTAGAAAAATTTCACCCAAAGTCATCCGATTGTTTGAATTACTAAATTTCAAAATCTCTCTAGAGTTCACCGAAGAATCAAAGGGAGCATCGTCGGTATATTTGTGGCCAGAGTGTTCCATTATTTTTCTAACCAATGAATACCCATTTGAATGGATACCCGAAGATGGGAGCCCGATTAGAACATCCCCTTCTTTCAGATTTTCACCAGTTATTGCTTCACCTTTTTTCAGATAACCAAGAGCAGTCCCTGATAAATCAAGTTCGGTGACAATGCCTGGCAATGAAGCAGTTTCACCGCCCGCAAGTGTAACTCTTGCTTGTTCACAAGCATTAGCAAGCGATGCACCAAGTGCAGCATGTATTGCAGGGTCCGGTTTTGGAACCGCAACATAATCAACAAATGCAATTGGCTCTGCTCCAACACATAGGAGATCATTAACATTCATTGCCATGCAATCGATACCCACTCCACTCCATTGGTTCAACTCGGAGGCGATTTGCAATTTACTTCCAACGCCATCAGTTGCAAGAGCAAGAAGATGGTTGCCAAATTCAATTAGTCCTCCAAACCCACCGGGTAAGTCAACAGGTGCCCCAGGTGTGCCAGATTTTCTAACAGATTTCCCCAATGAAGAAATCAGGGAAGCAACCGCAGAACCTTCCAAGTCGATGTCAACACCAGAACTGGCATAATCCATCTTATCAGCCATGATCCTTCCAGAAATCGGTAAGTCATGAATGAACCGGCTCACGAATGAAGTACTTCAGATAGTAGAGGCATGCTAATATCCAATCTGTGCTCTATGCTTGAATGAGTGCCACTGAACTCTTCCCACTGGTGTTTAATACCATATTCACCTAGCATTTTAACAAAAGTCCTGCTACCATATTGGATACCATATTGATCCATATCTCCGCAGTCGATGTATAGTAGATTTAGAGATTTTAAGGAATCAATATTGTTTTTTAGAGAAACCAATGGGTCAAAAAGTTTCCAATTACCCCAAGCCCCCTCGTCAATTTGACAATATTTGAGGTCAAAAGGTAATTTGATGGCAAAGCCTCCTTCGAATTCTGTAGCAGAATCATAGGAGGCAGCCATAGCACATATCATCAGCGAATGAAAATCTCCAGAACTTAATTTGGAGGTATTTTTGATGTGTTTCAAAAAGCCACCCAAGTCTCCAAACTTTGAGATATGCGTTGCAGTTTGGTGAAAATCCGAACGATATAGTGTATCAAATCCGACATCTCCTGAGTGTGAAGCAATAGCAAACCATTCACCAGGGTGATGTATAGCATTGTGAATTGCACCATAACCTCCTGATGATTTACCAAATAAGGCAAATCTACCATTGCAATTATAGCGGGTAGAAATCTGTGTTTTCAAATCCTTATGTAGCCATGAACTCCATTGCCCCAATATCTTAGAATCAACAAATTGATTTCCTCCAAGTGAAGTAAAACAATCAGGCATAACTAGGATAGTTGGTTTCATCAAACCTTGCGAAACCAATCTTTCATGCCTTTGAGGGAGTGTTTCAGCGAAGGCTTTCCAACCAGCTCTAGCCAACCCGGATGAAGTAAAAGGGGCAAGATATATCATGACAGGGAGGCTATCACCGCCATCAAGAATTTCAATTCCTTGAGTCGGAATGTGGACCATAACTTCTCTTTCAACAGGGTCTCCAAGAGAGTTATGGAGGAGTTTTGATGAAAACGAGAACCGCTCTAATTTGCCTCTAATTGGGTGGAAATTATGCTCGGGCATGTTTCTGCCAAAGAGTCTTTACTGATTTGTTAAACGGTTCCGTGATATTACAATGGACGCCAAAATTTAGCAAAAAAGAGTGATTGAGGACACTACCAAACTCCAGTGGAAATATAGGGGTAGTAATGGAATATAGAAGTAATGATATACCGCTACCGAATAGATTGACATCTACCCTAACTGGATATGGTGATTTGAATGTTGCAAGAGTTTGATTTGGCGGCAAGATGGACGTCTATGATTCAAGATCTTTATGCAGAAGCCGTACATAATCTTGCTCAAAAGTGGCCAGATGAACAATCCTTAGAAGTTTCATATAGATTAATTGAAGGATTCGATGATGAATTCGCTCAAAACATAATTGCTCATCCCGACCTCCATTTTCAAGCAGCAAACCAAGCCTTGAGGCAATTTTTACAAGACGAAGGGCATGCATCAATGTACCCATTTGTACGTATTATTCACATGCCTAGCGACCAGGTTAGAACTGTATCTCAACTGAGAGCAGATGACATCGGTATGATGTTAGCAATAGATTCAATCGCAACAAAAGTTTCTGGAGTAAGGCCTAGAATTTATTCAGCATCTTTTCTTTGCGCCTCATGCGGCCATGTTATCGATGCTAAACAACCCAACGAGCAAGAACTTGTTGAGCCAATTGAATGTTCTCAAATCGATGGAGGTTGTGGCCGGCCAAAGAGACAGACAAGATTCATTCTTCAAGAAGAGGAATCAATTCTAATCAATTCTCAATTTATCGAACTTCAAGAATTGCCTGAGCAGCTTAAGGGAGGAATACAACCCGAACGAATAATTTGTATCGGAGAGCACGATATTGCAGGTAAATTGAATCCAGGAGACCGTGTTAAAGCAAATGGGGTTTTATTCATCCGTTCTCAAAGGAAAGGAGGAAAGGACACCCCTGTATTCGACATTTTCCTTAGAATACATTCTTTGGAAAGACAGAATATCCCACTTGAGGAAATTGCAATTTCAGAAGACGAGGAATTGGAAATCAAAGAGTTGGCAAACCGCTCTGATATCTATGACCTTTTCACTAGAAGTATTGCTCCATCGATATTTGGAATGGGCCGAGTTAAGGAATCATTGATGTTACAATTATTTGGAGGTGTAGCTAGACTAAATCCAGATGGTACTAGGAATAGAGGCGACCTCCATATACTTCTAATGGGCGATCCTGGAGTCGCTAAATCGCAATTATTGGATTATATGTCTAAGATTTCACCTAGGGGCCAATTTACCTCCGGTCAATCCGCATCAGCAGCAGGTCTTACTGCGGCAGCAGTTCAAGATTCAGCTGCTGAAGGTCGCTGGACTTTAGAAGCAGGCACATTAGTACTTGCTGATCTCGGCCTTGCTGCTATTGATGAGTTTGACAAAATGAATGATTCAGATCGTTCCAGTATGCACGAAGCAATGGAGCAGCAAACAATTTCGATTTCAAAGGCTGGAATTAATGCAACACTTAGGACTAGATGTGCAGTTTTAGCCGCAGCAAATCCAAAAAGCGGTAAATTTGAGCCAGTTTCGGACAAACCTTTCACAGCCCAAATAAATCTAGCACCTCCATTGGTTTCTAGATTTGATATCATTTGGTTGCTGACCGATATTTCGGATGAGGAAAGAGATTCAAAGATTGCACATCACATTATCAACAATCGATTACTTGGCGCCAGTGAGTTATTGGTGAGTCAAGGAAGCGTTCCAAACCCTTCTCGTAAAGCCTCTATCGGAATGCAAAAATCTCAAGATGGAGATGAGATACTCACCAAGGAACTTATTCGAAAGTATATCGCTTATTCCAAACGTTCAATTCATCCCAAACTTGAGGAAGAGGCGAGAAATCGAATAGTTTCGTTTTATGTTGAGACTAGAAAGAAAGGCGGGGAATCGTCTGATAGCGTTTCAATAACTGCTCGTTCATTAGAAGCAGTTGCAAGAATGGCAGAGGCTAGTGCTCGGATTAGATTATCAGAAACCGCTACAATTGAAGATGTAGATCGAGCAATACGACTTACTCGCACTTGGCGAAATGAGTTAATGGGTGAAAATTTTGACGTAACCGCAATCCATAGTGGTAAGAAAGCCTCAGCAAGAAATAATGAAAGAACCTTACTCGAAATAATTGGAGATCTTCAAAGTCGTTCTACCGAGAACATGAAGATTGCTAATTTAATTGATATTTTCAATGAAGCACAGAATCATAATATCGATAGAAATAAAGTTGAAGATATGATTGAGAAGTTGGTTAAAGAGGGCAGATTGATTAGACCTCGTGGTTATGAGACAATACAACTACTCTAGGTTTCAATCGTTGCAATCTTGAATGATGAATTACTGGGATTGTCATGGCGGAGTCACATTTCACTGAACCAGAAGGGGATGTAGACGATGCAGATAATTTGAATCCCGAGCAATTAGGCTTCATGTGTGGAATTGAAGTCCACCAACAATTAGCAACTGGAAAATTACATTCTAGGCAACCTGGAAACCTCTATGACATAACTGCGGATACTGTACCCAAAGAATGGCCTCGCTTTTCTAGAAAATTACGAGCAGCTCGAGGAGAAGGTGGTAAAATAGACATTGCCGCAAGATTCGAAATAAGGAGAAACCGCTCATTTGAATATGTGCAATCACCTAATTCAGGTCTGATTGAATTGGATGAACAACCGCCCTTATTGCACGACGAGGAAGCATTAGATATCGCACTTACAACCGCAGCATTACTAGAGGCTAAACCAGTCTCTCTATTACAGACTATGAGAAAGACTGTCGTTGATGGTTCAAATACTAGCGGATTCCAAAGAACAACTCTAATTTCCACAGGTGGAGTTTTGAAAACACAAAGTAGTGATGTGGGGATTTCAGTTTTATGTTTAGAAGAAGATAGTGCTAGGAAATTAGAATCTTATTCTACAAAAGATGGTGAATGTGTGATTTACAACTTGGACCGATTAGGCCTACCATTGATTGAAATTGCAACTGAACCAGATGTGAAAAACCCCGACCATGCTAAGGAAACCTCAATTGCACTTGGCCGAACGTTAAGGCAGACACGAAGAGTCAGGCGAGGCCTGGGTAGCATTAGACAAGACCTGAATGTTTCAATCGCGTGTGGAGATCGGATTGAAATCAAAGGTTGTCAAGACCTAAATTGGATTCCAAGAATCATACGACTTGAGATGGCACGACAACTTCATTTCTATCGCTTGTCAAATAAACTTAGAACGCTTCATTCCTTGCCAGTATTACCTCCAGATAGAAGGTTGGATGATGAACAGGTTGAATCGGCAATAAAAGCCAAGGTTGCCGAAAACCTTCCACTTAAGCTAGTTGAAGTCGGAGAATTATTTTCTGATTGTGAATCAAAGATGGTGTCCGAAGGGATTCAAAATAATTCTTCTATGATCGCTCTTCCTCTTGCCGGATTATCAGGTTTAATCGGCTCAAAACAACATGATGCTGAAGGCGCACAATTACCACGACTTGGGCGTGAATTAGCAGGCGCGGCAAAACTAGCAGGCGTTAAAGGAGTATTCCATTCTGATGAACTACCTGCTTATGGGATTGAACAGAAACATGTCGATATGGTTAGAAAGCAACTTTCATTGAGTGAAGGTGACGCATTTGTATTGTGTCTTGCACCAAAATGGCAGGCTGAACTAGCATTGGAAAGCGTCTTATTGAGAGCGAGGGCAGCTTGGCACAGAATCTCACAAGAAGTTCGTAATGTTGTAATTAAGAAAGGCTCACCAGAGGATGGAACCACTTCTCCAATGCGCCCACTTCCAGGTAGATCTAGAATGTACCCGGAAACCGATATACCGCCAATGCAAATTAAATCACAGACATGGTCTGAAGTAATTGATAATCTTCCTATGACCGATGTTGAAAGAAAGGATAGAATGAGTAATTATGATATTTCTACAGATCAAATGGAACAGATTCTTGCAAGAGAACTCGATGATAGTTTTGTACAAAATATTGCAAAATTACCAGCTAAGGCATGGGCTACTGTGCTTTTAGAAAACGATGACGTTGACCCTAAATTATCAAGTCTTATTCTATTTGCTAAGGAAGAAGAAAAAATAACTCGAGAAGCAATAAATGATGTAATATTACATTTCAAAGGAACGCTTCCAACACTAGAGGATATTTCGACATATGCTCAAGAAAATGATCTCAAGCCAGCAGATGCATCTTCATTACAATCAATTATCGATGATGTAATTTCCGAGAGGCTTGACTTCGTTAAAGAACGAGGAATGGGTGCTATAGGTCCTCTTATGGGCGTAGTTATGCAGAAAGCAGGAGCAGCTGATGGAAAGGCGGTTAGCGCTTTACTAAAACAAGCTATTCAAAAGGCGACAAAGTGAATGAGATGCGTACCCTAGTCATCGCCACCATAATTCTAGTTGCAATACTATCTCCTTTTTCTAAAGCTGAATCAAATAACAGTGAATGGCCTAAAGATTTGATACAACAATGGGAAATTGATTTCGGAGAACTTTATGTTTCTACCCAACCAATCATTGTTGATGATAAAATATTTGTTAGGACTTCAACCTCATCAATAGGGCAAGGAACTCCAGCAGTTTATTCATTTGATTTGGAAGGCAACCTGTTGTGGCAAAATTCAAATTCAAATTCAACGATGCAGGACATGTCACCTCTTTTACATGTAAGTT
>CEUA01003176.1_pt1 | contig 10047 bp, 3 predicted proteins | sample 361541 | NCBI WGS metagenome assembly CEUA01 (sample SAMEA2623079, study PRJEB7988) | marine metagenome | isolation source: saline water (ENVO:00002010), including
TGATTGTAACAGCATTCTCTGCACCAATAATTACTTTACTATCACCACCACCTAAGTTAGTTGCAAAAATGCTTAACGTTCTAAGAGAACCTGAGTTCTGTGTAGTCTGGAATGTTAGATTACCATCTCCAGTCTTGTCTAGAGTTTGTGCAACCCCTCCGTCGAGGGTAATGTCAGGATCACTGATATAGGTGCGGACGTTGATGTCAACCTCTCCAGCACTACTATCACCCGTATTATTTGCACTAAACAGAAGATTGCCGCTTGTATCATTAACCTTGACATAATTTAGATAGTTGAATCCACGATAACCTGTGGTGGCGGTAAGTTCTTGATCTAATGCGAAGTCTTCTTTGGTGTTACCATCTGCAAAGGAAACTCTACTGTTTTGTAATTGACCATTGTCAACACCAGCAGCAGCAATACTAACATGACCTGTTGCTGCTACATCAAAATCTTCTTGAGCAAATGATGCTAAACCTTTTTGTTTAGTTGTAACTGCACCAAGATATCTCCAACTTCCAGTATCACTAGTATCTGAATGAGTTGGAGCAGCTTCACCAGCAGCAATTCCTAATAGTGCTTGATAGAGTTTTGATGCATTAGTAATTTTATCTTCACGAACATAGGTAGTACCTGCATTATAAGCAAGTGCTTCGGTTCCTTCTACTGCTGTTGCAATAGGAAGATTTGTAGCAGAAGTTAATCTACCATCTTCGTTAACTGTAAATTTCGTAGCGTTTACAGTTTCTGTTCCAAATGGTTCGCTGTTAGATCCAACAGCATTTACTGATGTTAAAGATTCAGTATTATAATCACCTGAAGTTACAGAAGTTGTTATAAGATTGATGGTTGGGTTACCATTAACACCCGCACCATTATTAATTTGTATTTTTCCAGCAGTACCAGTAATGGTTCTGGTTGCCATAGAACCACCACTGGTTCTAGCAAGCATACCCGTCGTTGTAAGACCTGCAATTGCAACTAAGTCTAAATCATACGGCTGAGCAGAAGAACCCTCTACAGTCCCGTCTAGACCGTATGCAGCAAGGGTTCCGTTATTAGTTGCAGTATAGTCTATAGCATTGGTAATTCTACCTTTAGCATCTACAGTAACTATATTGTATACACCTGTAGAACTTGATGTTCCATCATAATGAGGAAGAGTTGAAACTAGACCAAGTTCCGTTGAAAGATTTAAGTTTGCAGAACCGTCAAATGTTCCTGAAGCAGTAATATCATCAGATAGAGTTATTTGTCGAGTAGATGATAATCTAGCAGCAGTTGAAGCGTTACCAATTAGAGTTGCAGTAATAACACCAGCAGCAAAATTACCGTCGGCATCCCTTTGTACTAATGTATTTGCTGTATTAGATATTGATTCTACTGGTCTTTCATACCGTAATGTGTTCCATGCCGATACACCATCACCTATCTTAAAGCGACCAGTATCTAATTCGATACCTAATTCACCTTGAGCAAGTGTCGGGTTAGCGTTTGCCCACTCCTGAGCACCACCTCGCCTTAATTGAATTCTATTTGCCATTTTATTCTAGGACAACTCTATGAGAACATGCTTCCAAGTTATTTATGCCACTAAAAAAGGGGAACTGCGTTCCCCTTGATTATTATTCAGTTTCAGTCAATTCAGGGGATCCATCGGTAACATCGTCTCCTTCGATTTCGGGAGGTGTTTCCTCTGGTGGAGCATAATATTCTAGTGCTTCTATAGCACCCTGAAGCTTGAGTGCTTGCACTTCATTCTTTTTAATTGATTCAGCAAGTTGCTGATTTTCAGTAATCAGGTTTGAGTATCGGTCTTTAAATTGAACGAGCATCTCATCCTGAGAGATCTTATCCATAGTCATGATTTGTCAGCTAACGTTAGTAACAGTGATTTTATCTCACCTATTTCTGATTTTAACCCAGAAACATCATTTTGTAAAGTCTGGAATTCTTCCTTCTCCTTTTGCTCTGCTTTATATGCTGCCATGTATTGCTTATACTTGGCATCATCAGAGCATTGCACTGATCCATTTGCATCATCTTTGAACCAACCGTCAAGATCTTTAATAGGAACTTTCATTATACTGCTAAGGCGATTACTCTCAAGTCTTTAATAATAGGTGAGTATGCTTGGTTTGGAGATACGAACACAATTTTTATTTGATATTGTGCGAAGTCTAAACCAGCAACTTCATATTCATAGTCACTGAATATTGTTATATCAGATGTTTGTGGTATCTTAGCATTACTAGTGTCAAAGAATTCCCATCCTAAAGTATCAATAGAATCAGTAGAACCAGAAGGAAGTACTCTATATAGAGGTTTAATCTCAGTATTAGGTGGACGGTAACCTGCAAAGATCAACTTAATAGAAGATGATGGATTACTTAGATCTGCGATCTTAGTAATATAACATCCATTATGATCATCACCAACTGGTAATGTTGCTGTATTTGAATCTGCTGGTGAATTAATTCTTTGACTGATTGTCGTAATAGACATTCTGTCAGTATCAATAACAGGACTTACATTATCCTTTTCACTGAATAATGTTAGATCCATTCTAAATGACTTAGCACCACTTAATTCAGCAGACTCATTAATTTGTGAACAAACTAATTGTGGAGCAACAAAGTAATTGTCCTCCCCTAGGTTAACATCATAGAACTCTCCAGTATTACTAAAGGAGTTCTGTGGTAATGATTGACCATTATTAATAGATGTACCAGTAATTGTATTAACCCTTGCTGTGACTAGGGTCTTAGGCAGAACCATCTTCTGAATCTGCGGTGATAGAATCTCATACTGAATATTTTGTGTTGCCACTACGCTGCTATCACCTGATCTAATACCTAATCTGGCAATAGATGATGTAGCAAGATCGTAACTATCTAAAGTAGGATTCATAATAGCAGGATGAGTCTTATTGATCTCAATTAGAGGAATACCATCTAAGTTATAGCATTCAACTATTGATTCATCAGTATGACTTGCTGCTGTAGTTCCATCAAGTCCTCTTTCAGCAACAGTTATAGTCTTAGCAGTTCCACTAATAGCAGTGTAGGACATGATCTCATCATCAATCTTAATATATCCAAGGTTTAATGTTCCAACATTAGCACCATTAATAACAGTATGGAATGCTGTTGCATCATTAACTTGAATAGCAGTATCGGAATCTGATATTGATGATGTCAAATATGTATCAGATACTTCAGATTTAATACCTTCAAGAATAACATTGTTATCTGTATCATGCATACCATGATGGGAATGTTGAACAGTAATTCTTCTTTGTGATGTAGTATATGTTGGTGTGCTTGCAGGATATGCATTTTGAACAACACTAGATGATACGTTATCTCCAGAGTAAGTTACAGAAGCAACAGTTGCAGTCTTACCAGAGTCAGCACCAGTAATCTGTTCTGAAGTTGCTGTAAAGACTGTAGAAACATATTTAAGTGTTAATGATCCATTACCACCACCATTATCTGTCCAAGTAATAACCTCTGCAGTAGGTGCAGCAGCACTGTTACCAGTGATTATTTCACCTACAGTAAAGTCACCTGATGCACTACTTACTGTCATTGTGCAAAGAGTCTTAGAAGAAACCAATCTGTTAATAACTGTTCCACCAGTAGCAGAACCAGATTGCCATGTTCCAGAGATATCATTAATAGTCAACAATACTCCAGCATTACTATCTGTAACTTCTTTAACTGTTCCTTGGGCAAGAGTCGTTTTCTGATAAACACGAGCACCAACTGTATAAGGAAGAGTTGCAGAAACAGCATTCATAACCAATTGCAATTCAGGTTGATATGTCTGAATTGGATCAGTTCTTAATACGAGTTTACCACCATTACCTGTATCCAGAGGAGCATTATTAAGTGTAAGTTGAGAGGCAACTCCAGTATTGAATACTGCCTTATACACAACAAACTTAAGGTCTTCGTACTGGTCTGCTGTCCATGTAGTTGCGTTCTGTGATTTAAATAGAACACCAGCGTAAGGCTGTTCAGATATAGTTCTGTCTCCAGTAATATCTAATTCACCCATCCTAGAGATCCAAACTTGATATTCATTAGAATCTGAGAAGAGAACAAAGCAATGTTCAATAGACTGTGGAATATAAACAGGTGCTTGGAATGTAAATTTAGTTGCAATAGCACCAGTTTCAGATGTCTGAATAGTATCAGGTGTTACCGTAACATCGGAGAATGGGAGAATAGCAGTTGTTGGATAACCATTTTCCATCGTTCTGATCTGCATAGAGATCGGAATGTTACTATCTTTAGCATTGAAGTAAACATCAACAGAAGTAATGAATACACCACCCTCTTCATCAACCAAGAATGATTGTGCTAGAGGATCCCACCAACCAACCTGACGTGACTCAGTTCTAGTTGTTCTAACAGTTCTGTCTTGTGTTACTGTGTCTACAACAAGTTCAGCATTTCTAACTGCTAATACGTTTTCTTGTAAGGTATTGAGTGTACCTGTTGCTGCATATTCTGTCTGTGCAGCAGATGCGACTGTTCCTGCAGTCCTTGCATCATCTTTATTTGTTGTTAATCTTAATAATCTTGTACCAGTAGCCCAACGAGGGTTAGTGCTAACTTGAGGTGGTGGAATAAAGAGTGATCCTTTCCACTGTCCTAATCTATCTGTAATTAATCTACGATCTCTTACAACTGCTCTAGCACCAGAAGAAGCAAGTAATACTTCACCAACTTGGATATTACCATAGTATTGTCCAACTGCTTGTGCTGCAAGTGACTCAGTATCAACATTTATAAAGTTAGTTGTTGATGAGTAAGATGAAGGCATATCAGTATCATCATATGGATTCCACTTATAGAAATCATTAGGTGAACCAACTCTAAATCTGGCACCACTTGTTAAACCTCTAACTGTTTCACCAATAACAAATGGTGTTGAGTTAGTTCTACTATCAGTGCTAGGATCTTTAATTACTTCAAGAACCTTCGGCATCAAATAATCACCAACCTTAGTTCCATCGAAGAATCCATAGAACGTAGTTCTAGGCTTCATACGAGCAACAGTTACTTGAATATTTCTAGAACGAATCCAAGGAATAGAAGTTGAAGATACAGTTCTATCTCCCATAGATTGACGATCAATCCTAGGAACTACTCTAGTTCTAATACCACGTCTGGTTTGTTGATTCGTCGTAGTAACCGTTCTCGATCCCATAACACGACGACCTCTACCACGGACATAGTTCGCAAAGGTGTGTTCTCTCCATGTACTCCATCCACCACTTGAAGTTCCACTCCATGTAGTATTCCATGATCCCCATTGAATAGGAGCAAATCCATTTTGATCTGCACCTTGCTCTCTAAATGTGGCTTCAAAATCTCCTTCAATATCAATTACATTGACAGGTAAACGATTAGTATCTACCCAGTCATCTGAAGCAGGAAGTAAATCAATACGACCAATATAAGCAAACACGTTAAATGGGTTTACATTCTCTACACGTGATGCATAAGACTGTGTAATTAATGCTAATTCAGTATAAGGTAGAGTAATTAAAGGACCAGTCTTTTGATAATTTGCAGATAGGGACTCATTAATTAATAGTGCTACGTTAGTAGTATAGTGTGAAGACTGACAGGTTCCGTTCTCATAACTGAGAGCAGCACTGTAGTCTGCGTTAACTGTACTGGATTTAGAATGATCTGTAAAGTCATCAACTATAAATCCATTCTTCAAACGATTCTTACCAGAAGAATCCATTATCTCAGTATTAAATGTATCACTCTCTAACATGTTGAGTGATGTATAATACTCAACTTGGTCAATACGTTTCTCTAACTTACCAATGTCACGCATGGTATAACGTCTGTTATCAGACTTTTCAACAATAACATCAGATGCAGGATCAAATCCATATGGAGCATGGATCAAAGTAGCTAGAAGCATACCATCCTGTAAGTTGTCTGGTGGAGAAGGAAGCTGCGCTGACTTACCTTTAACAACCTGGAATTCTCCATTAGGTAATAAGAATAGTTTATCAACCCTAGGAAGATACCAATCAAAGTCACATCTGAAATCACTATTGACTTTAGGAACGTCAAATAGAGTTGCAGCTGGACTACCTGCTGTTGGGAATGTTCTGTGCTTAAAGTCTAATGTAGCAGCATTTACATATGCTGGAGATGCAACAGATCCTGTTCCAGTAAATAGATTTTTAACACCTGGACGGAAGTCTAAGTAATCAGGTAAGAAGAATTCTTGGTAATATGGAATGTCTGCATATGCAGTATCCAAGTATGATTGTCCACCGAAGTAGTCTCCAGTAGCAGCATGTGCATAGTAATCTAGAACAATCTTAACTTTTCTAATTGGTTGTGCAACACCTTTCTTTCTTACAAGTCTTGAAACTCCATATATGAAATTGGTTTGACCAGTTTCTAGTGTATAACGATCTGTAATAACTTTAGATCCATCAATAATAGATCCAGTAGAGTCATTAATAATACCTTGAATAGCAATGTTGCTGGTATTATATCCATCAACAGTTTCACCAGAGATGAACTTACCACTAAGATAAACAAGTGATAGTTTTAAAGTGCTTGAGTTAAAGTCAACTACTCGTGCTCTAGCACCAGAAGTCTTACCAACAACAACACTCTTAGTTGCAAAGAACGTTGGTTCAACTAAAGTAATTGAAGGTATTACAGGATCACTATCATCCAATGATTCATAAACAGCATGAACATTGAATACGTCTGTTATACCTAATGATATATCTCTATCTTCAATTCTAATTCCGTATACTCCAGAATATGCTAAACCATAGTTTTGCTTATCAAGATTCTGAATTGTTTGATTCACCTTCAATACAAACATGTTTGTAGGTGATTTTGTCTTCTTGGTAGTAACGTTTTTAGATATAGATGCAGTAACCTTAACAGAAGTAATTGCACCACCATCACCAGTAACATCCAAGTTAACTACCTGAATAGTAGTTCTATCAGCAGAGGTAAATGTTGTATAACCTATAGCACCAGAGTTTACAGTATCAATAGGAATCTGCTTACCTACAGGATATGCTGCAGAGGTACTACCCATAACAGTGAATGAATATGCGGAGTTTGATATTGCTTCAAACTGTTCATTCTCAGGTAGCGTAATTGATATAGCGTTTGCAGCAACTGTCTGTGCATCAAACGTTCTCCTAACAATACATGATTCATCCGAAATGGATTTAACATATGGGCTAGGCATTTCTTTGAGAAGATTTGCATTCTCAGTCTCCCAAAGTTTTCCTCTATATCTAAGAAGTGTATTATATGTTCCAGCAGCAGGATAGTTAGAACCTGGAGGAGTTACATTAACTACTTGAGTAGTAAAGGTAAAGATGTTATTGATATTTGATGAACCTAGGTTAGAAGGATTAACAAAATCAACATCAACATACTTTGTTTCTGAGAAGTAAATTCTATCGCCAGGTCTTAAGTCTGCAGCGAAATTAGAATTTAAACCAGTAATCTTTTCTGAACCACCAGTAGCATCATATGTAAATGTAGCACCTTGAAGGAATTTTAAATCTTCTAATATAAGGTCAGAAGTAAATTCTACTGCTAAAGTAGATTCATCCCTACCAACTATCTGACGTGTATCAGAATACTTATAGGTATGAACATTAGTAATAGTATCTAAATTTAATCCATCTAGAGTAACCATTTCTCCTTTCTGGAACGCTCCTTCCACCTGATAAACAGGAAGGTGTGTTGCAGCAGATACGTTATCAATAAGATATGCTCTAGCACCAGAAGATGCTCCCACAACGACTGATCCTCTATTATCTGCAGCACCAGTACTAATTGTTTGAGCACTACCTAACTGTAGGACAGTGAACATTTGCACATCAAATAAGTGCAAATTATACTTGTCATCTGTATTACCAAAGGTTGTATCTGGATCTTGAAGGAATTCTAAGGATGCTGCACGTGCATATCCAATAAGATTACCTTGTGCATCACCAGGAGTTGCTGTGAAGTTATCACGTAATTCTACTGTTTGATATGCATTAGCAATCGTAGATCCAGCAGTGTTTAAGAATCCCCAAAGATTCTTAACTTTAGAGTAGTTACCTAAAGTAAATGGGATGATAGTGTTCTGAGCAGCATCAGTATCCCTTGGTTTTGCTAAGTCAACATAGGTTGGTGATAGAGTCTTAAGTCTATATCCTCTAACATATGCAACACCTGGACCCATCTCAAGAGCATAATTGCTTTCTGCTGCATAATTTCCTTGAGCAGTAGTATCACCACTACTGTACACACCATTATTGAACCCATCATTTAGGTTCTCTCTCATAGTAATCTGGAAATCTTGCACAACATAGTCACCAGACTCTTCATAAGTTCTGGTAGCAAGAGACCTTTCTAATTCATCATATGCACTACGATCAACTAATTTCTCAATCTTATTACCATTGATACGTAGTAATTCGATGAAGTCTTTATCTGCTTCATCTGTAAGTAATTTCTTAACTAGGTTAGTAGTTATTCGGAACCTGTGAGAACCAGGAGCAGCATAATTAGATGTTCCTGCAGCGTTATCATTGAGGGATAAGTCATCTTCTGGGGTGATGATTGACTCAAGGATTTCAAGTCCGATTCTGTATTTTGGTGAGCTTCCATACTGATCAAGGAGAATATACTGATATGGTACGTCTACGAAGAAACCACGAATGAAATAAACACCTTCCTGAACATATGCAACAGAACCAATTTGAGTTGCTTCAGTAGGAAGTAATTGTGCAAATGGTGATCCAACTTCAATTAGAGTTGTACCAAAAGTGATTTCAGTATCAGTGATTAACTGTTCATTATTTGTAAATGTATCTTGATTATTTTCTGCTCCACCAGATTCAATGTATTTAAGATAGAGTGTAATATACCCTTTATCTGAATCTGTCGATGAAATACTATAAAGAACCTTGGCTTTAACACCAGAGGTCAAACCTGTAATAATTTTTCCTGTAATCTGACTTCTATAACTTTCAACGTCGGCACCCAAGAATGACTCCTGGACCATAATGGCATTAACATTTAAGTCATATCCTACCTGACCTGGAATAACCATCGAACCATCTTTGAATAGATGAGTTCCCATATTCTCAACCTGATTCTGTAGAATAGATTGAGACTGTGTTAATTCTCTTGCCTGTATTGGAAATCCAGGACGAAATAAAACCCGATAAAAGTTCTTTGCTTTATCAAAGTCGTCGTAATACGGGGTTACATTTAAATTAGTATTTTGTGCCATTCGATTTTAGAACTCGATTACGATTTTAATATCTTCTACCTGGTCATTTGCACGACTAATAGATCTTCTATTATCTATGTAAACAACGTCACCGCTACTTGAAGCAACTTCAGGTTTTGCATAACCATTATTGAATTTCATACCCAAGTCATATTCAGTGTTGTTAATAGTCCTAGAAGAGGAGTTTGGTATGGCGGGGAAGTTAACATCAGGTTGACCAGCAGCACCAGATGTAGCACCATTAATAACGTTAGATCCATCAAATTCATTCTGTGTTCCAGTAACTTCAGGGAAGATACCGTCAACAGCATTTTGATAGTATTTTAGTAGTTTTGTTGTAGCGTTCCAAGAAACAACACGAGCACGTGCAGTAACGTTTGTTCCACCAACAACTCTTGTTTGGGTAATAATCTCATCAGGAACATAATTTCCTTGGAATGTAGGTGAGAATATAACTGCCTTAGTAGCAGATACAGTCAGGTCTGAAATTAATTCCTCAGTTCCATACTTAAGTGGGTTTGTAATCAAACCAATACGACGATAATCGTTATCAACTGGGAAGTCTCCAGCACCTTCATCATATGAGAGTTTAGCGTTGATCATAACTCGGAAAGCACCAAGTTCTACAACAGCATCAGCACCATGACCACCAGGAGGTGGAACTATGACATCGACTTGAGCACCCGTGCCAGTACCAATACCAGTAATATTATCAACAGAAATTTTACCAAAGGT
>CEUA01084262.1_pt1 | contig 10038 bp, 7 predicted proteins | sample 361541 | NCBI WGS metagenome assembly CEUA01 (sample SAMEA2623079, study PRJEB7988) | marine metagenome | isolation source: saline water (ENVO:00002010), including
TTTGCTAGGAGAGAAAAAGCACTCACTCCATAATCTGATCCAACCCAGACAAGACCATCACTAAGACATTTAATAATTTTTATATTATCTGAAACCATACCTGAATCAAGACTAGTATTATACAGTGTCCAATTAAATCCATCAAACATTTGCACTCCATCAGAAGTGCCTACCCATACATTATTATCTGCATCTACATCTATACATTCAACAAAATTACTAATCAAACCATCAGCAGTAGTATAACTTGTAAAAGTTTGGGCTCCTAATTGGATTGAAATAATACTCATTACAAATATTAGTATTCTCATATTTATTTTATTTTAATAGCTTTCAAAATTTGTTTCTTATCCTTCAAAGATATAAAATAAATACCCGATTCCCAATCAGCTGTTTGGATGGAATTCATACCTTCCGAAGAATAGAGTAACTTTCCTAGAATATCTCGCACCTCTAGCTTCTCTTTAGTTTCCAGATGCAAAATATCAGAGAAAGGATTGGGATATATTATCACCTCTTCCATTAGTGCCTCAGTTAAATTTGGAAAATCATTATTAGCCATAAAGGTAGGTGAAAGCATAGCAAATTGACCAGAGCCATTAGGGCTTCTTCCAAATGCAACATCATCTAACTGAGGAAGATATGATATAGAATCAATAACAGAACTATCCTGATTAAATAAAACCAGCTGCTCTCCTAAATTGGATAGTCGGAAATTTGCATGACAAGCACCTTGCCCACCATTCTCATCAGCCCAGATAATCAGATATGAATTAGCAGGGATGCTATAATTTGGTAATGCCCACTTTGAAGGTTTAGAAATTGTATCTGTTAAGAAGAGACCATTGGTTGAAATTGGTGAATTAGTTGTATTATAGAGCTCTATCCAATCCTCAAAACCACCACTATTATCAGCAACCATACTCACATTATTTGACATTAACTCATTAATTACCAAATCTTCTACACCTATCTCAAAATTAAGTGAAAAATAATCATATGCAGCACGTTCTGGCAAAAAAACACCAGCACTATCATTATCTGCATAGAAATAATAATCCAATGAATTACTACAATTAGTAATCTTACAGCCATATATACCATCTCCAATTCCTCCATCATTATGTGCCCCATCATCAAACATCTCTTCAGTTCTAAAACGCTCATTATCACCGAAACGATAAGAAACACTAACATAGGTGGCATCAGAAACCTGAGTCGTTATCCAAAGATTATCTCCTAAACTGATCCCTTGAGAAGTTGTAATATTACTAATATAAGGCTCTCCAAAGTATCCATCATAATTAGCAAGATAAGTCGCACGAGCATCCATTAATTGCGTAATTCCTGGGCAAATCGATGTAGGTAAATAAACTTGAGAATTAAGATTATTAATAAAATCTGAATAAGCATAAAATTTATTTGTATCATTCTGTACATCTTGATCAATTAAATTTTGAATATATTGAGCTCTAAATAAATAATCTTGATTTATAAAATTCTCCTGAATAATCGTTCTAATATGAGCTAAATACATCTTTCTATGACGTTCATTAGAAAACAAATTAGTCATCAAAGGTCTTGGAGAAACTGAAATAAAATTATGATGTGTCAAAGGATCCATCTCTTGTGCTTGGATAATATCAAATCCATTAAAATACAATTGGGAAGCATCTGTTAATCTAAATGCTCCAAATGACATGTTGAAATCCCACATGATTGGATTAAACTGTTCTGCTCTTGATTTATACAGATAATAATTCTGACTATATCCAATATAAGAATCAAAATTTATTATACAATTATTCAGCGCATGCATCCAAAGAGTTCTATCAACATTTAAAATACTTTCTATACTATTTGGAGTATTATTCAGAATATCAATCAAATTATATAGATTCTGCCATCCATAATCAGACTTAATACTATAATATGGCTCATAATTAGAACTATCTACACCATGTGAGTTACTTAAATTAGAATTCTCACCTCCTATTTGAATATCTATATGTTCAGGATTACATTTAAAAAAGGAATTATATTTACTATCAAAATGATTAATCAGAAATTCCTTGTTTATAGCTTCCACATTCGTATATAGACCCCAAAGAGTATCATTAATATATAAATTAGCATAATTTGCTTTTGGGGAAGGCAGGTATTTTCTCGCAATCTCATAACTTAACACTTCCCTAATAAATGATGGATCCTGATACCCATTAGCTAACTTAAGTTTATCAATACCTTGATGATCTTGGCCATCAATAATATAATCCAACTTGATGTTAAATGGATTTTTCACTCTATCTATACTAGCAGAACTAAAGCCTTTATATCGTACTCCTACACTATCATAGGAAGCCCCATCAATAATTAAATCTGCAAGTACTCTATCATTATCTCCGAGTATATACAAACTATCTAATGAAGTATCCCAATTAGATTCATAGAAATACAAACGAATCTCTCGTATAGTATCTATGTCATAAAAACTATTTTGCGAAAATAGACTTGATTGTAATAAAACAAAAAAAAATAATATCAGAGTCCTATTTAACATCTACTATCTATAGAAAGAAACAAGATTAGTAGTAACTTTACCATTATCCAAAATAAGATTAATAAAGTAAATTCCTTCAGGATAATCTTCTAATCTAATTGTATAAACAGAATTATTAGAATTATTTAATTCTTGAATATAAACTTCTTGACCTATAGAGTTACGTATCTCAACTTTAATTAGTGGTGATGAAATTTCTTCTAAATCAATTATAATAAATGAACTTGTTGGATTTGGATAAATCAGAATATCCTTTTCATATGCATTCTCAATTGAAGATGGATCAAAACATGATGTTGTAGCCGTATTCATATAAGATTCTAATGCAAGAACACCAGGGTAATCGCATTCATACCTAAAACCCTTCTGAGAATCAGCAGGATATGGCCCCCATATAATTTGCTCTGTAACAGCGTCAACCTCATACATCAAACCTGCTCCTCCCTGACCTCCAGAAGCATTAACAAATATATTACCATTTGACATCCTATCAGATGCCGATTGTCCACTAGCTGAATGTTCACATTCATAACGTGTAGAATAAGAAGTGGGTTCGAAAGGTTGGCCAACTTGCCTAGTATATATATTATTTGCTGGATCCCATGGGGTTTCAATACCATCAATTGTAGATTGGTTATTGCCACCACCACTATTATTAAAAATCTGCAGGAAACCTCCATTGGGACGCCCATCATCAATTATCCAGCGAGAATCATGTACCGCACTTGAAATAACTTGAGGGTAATTTGAAAAACCATAATTTGAAGGATTACCCCATCTATATAGAATATCCCCACCCATGTCAGAATTTCCTCCTGAATTAGTAGCTGCCTCTCCAGTTGTAGTAGAATGATCGATTATATATATTTCTGAAGCAAAGCGAGATGAAAAAACAATTTGATCTAGATCAGCATTATAACCAACACCATTAACATGAAACCAATCACCACCACCTCCTCCTGGCCCCCCACCCTGACTTTGTATCATATTAATATCTATAAGCTCAGGATGATCAGAAACATTAGCAACATAATTAGGCTTAGTAGGGTCCATATCCTGACACATATGATCCCAAATGTGCCACTCCCAAACTATATTAGCACTCCCATTTCCATCGGGTTCTAACTCTATAAAATGAGTAGGCCATTTTTCTGAATTTGCATTATCATATCCCGCATCATTTAATTCATTAGCACTTTTCTTCTCATAAGCGGTAAGTAACACATTATCACCAATCAGTGTCAAATCATGGTGACTTACATACTCATTACTTACATAAGTATAATCCCATACCACAGAACCATCTGGAGCTATTTCCTGAACTCTACCTCCAGATGCAGCTATATTACCATTGCTAAATATACTGGTACTAGTTTTAGTCCCTCTAACCAAATTTCCATTCTCCTTAAGAGCCACAGTGTAGTTACACTCTGTATTCATAACCCATTCATGAGCAATAGATTGATTTTCATCAATTAGATACGTCGTATTAGATCCCTGGGCGTTATATAATGCAAATCCATTAAAAGATTGTGCATAAGCAAAATGTATTATACAGCTTAAAGTTAAAATTAAAATTATCTTTTTCATTGTATTTTTTTTTATTCTCATTTATTAATCCTTAATAAGACGGATAATTGCATTTTCCACCCTTAATAAATATACACTTTTAGGTAGATCTGAGAGATTAATATTATTCTCATAGGTTACTAAAATTTGTTCTCCTAATATATTGTACACCTCTTTTAAACCATTATGATTAACATAGATGTATCCATCAGTTGGATTAGGATACACAAAGATAGTATTATCAAGCTGTTGAATTATATTCGCAGTACCATCTGAGCTAATATTAATATTATCAAGGAATAGATTATTCTCATACTGATTAACATTACGAAATTTTATTATTACTCCATCTTTATTAATATAATTATCTAAATTAATACTTTCGGATTTCCAATCATTAATGTTATTTGGAAACCATTCAAACTCATTAAAAACTGGAGTAGTTGTAACTAAGTTAGGGCCGGCTTTCTCCCATACCTTTTGCCAATTTATTCCACAGTCATCAGAAACTAAAATAATTAATGTGTCAGACCAATTCTGAGCAGAATTAGGATCTGTCCATAAAGAATATGCATAATCAAAACTTAGACTAACAGTTGAAGCATTTGAAAAATTCATTACTGGGGAATTAATATCATCATACTGTCCATTAGCAGAATATATTGAATTTTCAATAAATATTGAACTAGTACTATTATATCCATAATTTGCATTTATCACCCATGTTTCACTTCCATCAGGATTGTCGATTGACCAATCATTTGGCAATGAAGCACTTTGGAACCCTTCCATTATAGATGTAGTAGTACTTGAACATTCACAGATAGAAAAACAAGTATTATAACTAGCATAAATACCTGTCCCATCACCAGGATCTAGACAGGTTCCATTTACACAATTCCATGAAGTAGGATTAGTGCCTCCGTTACAAAGATTATGATTTAATAAATCTTGTCGATACTGATTAATTGCTGAAATCATTCTAGTTTTCTGTCCATTAGTAAATAAATTCATAGCACCATCATTTGTGTAATCCATATAATTCATAAACATATCTCCACTCGCATTTGAGGTGTTACAGCTGTTAGCATTATGCGGAAATCCTGGATTACCATAATTTGCTTCTTGTTGCTTTGGAGTATCATTAATCTGATCATTCCCACAATAGCTATCTCCCCAAATATGATCAAGATTTAACCAATGGCCAACTTCATGCGTCGCTGTCCTGCCTTTATTATAAGGAGACTGAACCACTCCAGTTGTACCAAAATACCTATAACCAATCACTACTCCATCATTAGGATTATTAAAATTTGATGGTGGTGTTGCATAACCAAGTATTCCTCCAGACAAATCACAAACCCAAATATTTAGATAATCATCCTGGTTCCAGGGGTTAACACCTCCACTTGCAGTTGACTTAACATCATCATCATTAATAGAAAATGAATTCTGTGCAGTCTGTGTTCTAGTAATACCTGTAGTAGGATTCCCATTAGGATCAGTAGTTGCAAGACAAAAATCAATCTCACAATCTGCCGCTATACTCTGCCAGATAGCAGGAGTATTTGAAGCATCGCTATTGGTCCTTCTGAAATCATTATTTAACACATCCATTTGAGAAAAGATCTGTGCGTCTGAAATGTTCTCAGCATTTGCATTCCATACAACATGCACAACAACAGGTATAGTAATGATCGTTTTTGGGCTATAATTAGGATTATGCTGTAACCATTTCTCAGTTTCTAAATTCACTTTTTCTCGTGCAGTTTTATACTTAGGATGTTTTTCTTTTAGTAAATCAACATATAATTTAGTTCCACATCTTTCTTGAGGGTAAATAAATATTGACATCATCATTAGTATAGGTAACAATATTTGTTTCATTTTTTATTATATATTTTTTTGGGTGGGGTGAGAAAATAATTTTCCGCTAAATTAAACCTTTTTATTCGAATCATAATATCTTTTTTTAGCTAGCTCCCAATACACATCCATCTCCGATAAACTCATGTCAGATAAATCTAATCCTTTTTCTTTGATTTCATTTTCCATAATTTGGAAACGTTTTATGAATCTTTTATTAGTGCGCTCCAATGCATCCTCAGGGTTTACATCAATAAAACGAGAATAGTTTGTTAAGGCAAATAACACATCTCCAAATTCTGATTCAATTCTGTTTTTATTACCCTTCTCTACTTCAACCTTTAATTCTTCTAATTCTTCCAATACTTTGTCCCAAACTTGATTCTTATTATCCCAATCAAAACCAATACCTCTTACTTTTTCTTGGATTCTGAAAGATTTTACAATAGCAGGTAAAGATTTTGGAACACCTTCCAAAACAGATTTTTTTCCTTCTTTCATTTTTAGTTTTTCCCAATTCTTTTTTACTTCTATTTCATCCTCTACCTTGACATCTCCATAAATATGAGGGTGCCTATGGATTAATTTATTACAAACCGAATGAATAACATCTGAAATATCAAAATCATCCGTCTCTGAAGCAATCCTAGCATAAAAAACAATATGAAGTAAAATATCCCCAAGTTCGCTCTTTATTTCTGACATATCCTTATCTAATATAGCATCAGACAACTCATATAATTCCTCAATAGTTAGATAACGTAAACTATCCATTGTTTGCTTTTTATCCCAAGGACATTGCTCTCTTAACTCATCCATTATAATGAGTAATCTCTCAAACGCTTTGAGTTTATTTTCCATAATAAATTTTTATATTACAAACTTAATTATTAGTAACTTTGTATCTAAACTATTATATATGAACTTCTCAACATTATTTTCTATAACTATCTTTATGTTAGCATTTGTATTTTTAGGTATAGGTATAAAGATCTTACTAAAGAAAAATGGCGAATTTTCTGGGACTTGTGCTAGTCAGAATCCATTGCTAAATAATGAGGGAGAAACATGCGGGATATGTGGTGCCACAGCAAATGAAAAATGCAAAAACTAATTACCCTAAATTATCCTCTCTAACATACCTGGACTAATATAAGTTCTCCATTCTCCATCAGGGCTTGAATAAATCAAATACACTTCAAACTCTGGTCTTTTTTTAAGAAACTCCTTGGTTTTTCTCACGCCCATAACCATAAACGCAGTAGCATAGGCATCTGCCAACATGCAATTATCATATATTACTGTTACACTTAAGAGTCTATTCCTAGCAGGAAAACCAGTAATAGGATTAATCACATGAGAATATCTGACACCATCTTGCTCATAAAATTTTCTGTAATTTCCAGATGTTGCCAAGGCTTTATCTTGTAAATCTAATATAAACTGAAAACGTGAATCAACATCAATATCTACTAGAGGTTTATCAACACCAATTCTCCATATCTTTCCGTCAGAATTTTTACCTTTTGCAATAATCTCGCCACCCACCTCAATTAAATAATTTAAAATATTCATTCTATCCAAATAATTAGCGATCAAGTCAACTGTATAACCTTGAGCTATTGCATTAAAATCTAATTGCATATAATCTGACATCACTAATGAATCACCAATAAGTTGTATTTTTTGGAACCCAATATTTTGCAGTATTTTTCTAAACTTTACCGAATCAATAACAAGAGAATCTCCTAACCTGTCTTTATAGAATCCCCATGCCTTAACAAGAGGAGAAACTGAACAATCAAAACTCCCCCCACTCTCTAAAAAAACTTTTTGAGCTGCAAAAAAAACAGTATTAAAAATAGTATCTGTTTTTAACTCTTCACCACTATTTAATCTTGAGATCAATGAATATTCCTTATAAATAGATAGAGAGCTATCTACTTCCTGCAAGATACTATCAATCTGAAGATGATAATCTTCACCATAATTTGACATATATTTAATATGATAGTAACTTCCCTGCGCCTCTCCATAATTAGTTATCAAGACAGAGTCATCAGAAGATGAGCATGAAAAAAGTATTATAAGAAATAAATAGAAAAAGCTTCTCATATCCACAAAGGTAAGGATCTTCTAAAAAATAAATTATCGTATAAGGAAATATTACAGAATTATATCTTAACCTCCAAAATCATCAAAACGAACATTTTCATCAGGTATACCCCAATCATCTGCCATTTTTAAAACAGCTTGATTCATAAGAGGAGGACCACAAAAATATAACTCAAGATCTTCTGGAGTTTCATGTTTTGACAAAAACTTATTAATTACTACTTGGTGAACAAATCCAGTAAACCCATCTCCATTAGGATCATCTAAATCTTTTTTATCTACCCAATTATCTTCAGGTAATGCATCTGATAATACAAGATGGAACTTGAAGTTTGGGAAATCTTTCTCAAGATCTCGAAAGTAATGGATATAAAAAAGTTCAGCCCTTGACCTTCCACCATAGAAAAAAGTTACTTTTCTTCCGGTCTTAATAGTTCTAAACAACTCATAAAGATGAGAACGCATAGGAGCCATTCCTGCACCTCCTCCAATGTATAACATTTCAGCTTCTGAATCATTAATAAAAAATTCTCCATAAGGACCGGAAATAGTCACTTTATCTCCTTCTTTCAAGCCAAAAATATAAGAAGATGCAATTCCAGGATTTACATCTGCCCAAGAATTTTTACTCCTATCCCATGGTGGTGCAGCCACCCTTACATTAAGCATTACTTTTCTCCCTTCTGCTGGGTATGATGCCATAGAATATGCTCTAACAATTTCCTCGTCATTTTTCATGACAAGATTCCTAACAGCATATGTCCCCTCAGCCCAATCCTTTTCAAATTTATCGGGTTCACCAGGGTGATCAGTAGGGTGAGCAGTTATATCCATATCAGCATATTTAACTTCTCCTTCAGGTATTTTAATTTGAATATATCCACCAGCTAAATAATCCATATCTTGAGGGATTTCAACAATAAATTCTTTAATATATGTCGCAACATTAAAATTTGAAACAACAGTTGCTTCCCACTCTTTAACACCAAAAACTTCTTCAGGTATGGTAATATCCATATCTTCTTTAACTTTAACTTGGCACCCTAAACGCCAATTATCAGCAATTTTCTTTCTTGAAAAATGAGGCTCTTCAGTTGGAAGAATCCCTCCTCCTCCACTATTAACCTGACAAGTACACTGCACACAAGTTCCACCTCCTCCGCATGCTGAGGGTAAAAAAATTCCTTGATTTGATAAAACAGAAAGTAATGTTCCTCCTCCATCTACAGAAAGTTCCTTTTCCCCATTAATCATAATTTTAATCTTACCTGAAGGGGACAACTTAGTTTTAACAAACAGTAACATCCCTACTAATGTAAGTATTACTAATAAGAAAACTACTATACTACTTAAGATTGTTTTTACAGTTAATACACTTAATAATATCATACTCTATAACATTTCCAATTATAACTTAATACCCATAAAGCTCATAAAAGCTATACCCATTAAACCCGTGATTATATATGTGATTCCCAATCCCCTTAAGGCTGGCGGCACATTTGAATATCTTATCTTCTCTCTTATAGCTGCAATACCTACAATTGCTAAAAACCAACCAACACCAGAGCCAAGACCAAAAACAGTGGCCTCGATTATAGTAGAGTAATCACGTTCTTGCATGAATAAAGAACCACCAAGAATTGCACAATTTACAGCTATAAGAGGTAAAAATATTCCTAATGAACTATATAAAGCAGGAGAAAACTTTTCAATTACCATCTCTACTAATTGAACCATAGAAGCAATCACCGCAATAAACATAATAAAAGAAAGAAATGATAAATCTACATTTATAAAATCATCGGAAATCCATACTAATGCTCCTTCTCTTAACACAAACTTTTCTAACAAATAATTAAAAGGAATTGTAATACCTAAAACAAAAATAACAGCAGCACCCATTCCAACAGAAGTTTTAACTGTTT
>CEUA01233141.1_pt1 | contig 10006 bp, 5 predicted proteins | sample 361541 | NCBI WGS metagenome assembly CEUA01 (sample SAMEA2623079, study PRJEB7988) | marine metagenome | isolation source: saline water (ENVO:00002010), including
TATTTTGATGTTAGTCCGACGCTCAGCCCCTTGAATACCTGCATACCCAATGATAGATTCATTTTATTTTCAGAAAAAAGTAATTCTTTATCATCAAAACCTAGATTACTCCAATCAAGTCCAAATGCAATACGATCAGTGAAATTTCTCACAAAGCCTAAATATGAATGCGTGATGCCAAGTGTATATAGATCTGAATAGGTTGATGTAAACTCTGTTCTTCTTAATCCTGGCAGTCCAGCGGGATTCCAGTTGATCGTGTTTGCATCATCCGCTACTGCAACAAACGCACCACCCATCCCAAGTGGTCTTGTTCCAGAAGGAATTTGCTCCATTCCTTGACCAAGAAGAAAACTAAAACTTAATATAAATATTAAATATTTCATCTATTCAGAACACCAACTGTCGTTCTTAAAACCGTGTCATTATTTTTTTCCAAAGTCACTATGTAAAGACCTGAAGGAACCACAGAACCATCATAGTCTTTACCGTCCCATACTATCAACTGATTACCCTTACCAGATGGAGTGTCTTGCGTAAGTATTCTTTTCAATCTTCCCGCAACGTTAAATATTCTGACCTTTACATCTTGATTACCATTGGATTCAATATTATAGAGTATATTAGTTTTATTGAATTCAAATAGGTTACCAGATGGAGTAAAGATCCGAGGCTGACACTCTAACTTATTAGCAAAACTTGAATCAGAAAAAACAGGGTTTGCTGATGAAAAGATTCCATATAATCCCATTTTATTAGTCTGTACTTGCAAATACTGCTTATCTTTAATTGAAATCTTTGACCCACCTAATGGTATCACATTCCCATCCTGATCCAAATTACCAATGTAATTTGAAATATCGTTTTCAGATATTTGCTCTGGAATCATCATTCTAATAACTGCAGGTTTGGTTATCCTAACATCGTGTGGTTCAATATCATAAATATCGCTAATTATAGAAATCGTATCATTGACAGATGGTAAATCATCCGACCTCATTATGGACAAAGACACATCTACGGATAGTGCACCCTGTGGAAGAAGAACAAATACATTACCGTCTTCACTTATGGCTGTACCACCACTTTGGGAGATGATGGACTCCGGTGTTTTGTAAACCAATTCTGATTCCATCATATTAGCCCTTTGATCAGTGGTACCAGCCACTTTTAATAATATTGCCTTTCCTGAATAAGCCTGAGGGAGTGTAACGGAGCCTGTCCACTCATCACCAGTGTAGCTTTGTTTTACAACTAGTAGTGAATCATTAATTTCATCTTGGTCCCAGTCTGATGTTTCAGGATGAAATAATGTGACAACTGGATCAATGCTTAGGTCCAGATAGAAATCCTCTTTGAACTTCACTACTATTATTAGATTTTTATCAGAGAGATAGTTTGTTCTAATAGTGTCAATTACAGGAGGAGTTATATCAATATAAAAATAATTTTTCGTGGACCACTCAGATGATGTTTTGGAATGATCGACAGACCGCACCATCCAAGAATAATTTCCTTCCGGGATATTATTTATGAACTTGAAATTTGTCTTAATGGTCCCCGCACCTAGATTACCATAGGCCCCTGATATGATTTGGTGCTCATTTGAAGAGTCATCATTTCCTACTTGCATTTGAAAGGATAGACCATCGCTATTGGTAAAACCACCTGATGGATTGATGCCATCGGATGGGGTTTGCCAAGCAAGGTGAACACGATCTCTATCAATGCTGACAACATCAAGCCCGTAGGGCTTATTAGGTGGAAAATTATGATTAGTTATATTTTCAAGATTATCATACACCTTTGATGTCACGTCGGCATTGGAGCTGACTCCAGCAGAAAAAAGATCAAGGTCTCCGTCACCATCATAATCACCAAATTCAGTGAAACTGTACCCCAGCGAATCAATATGAACTGTTGTGTCTAAGAAAAATTGCTCTGAATTTTGGTAGTATAAACCGGAGAAAGGGGTGGGGTCGCCAGATACTGCATCCATGAACAAGCCTGATATTAATAGATCGATGTCTCCATCATTATCATAATCACCCCAACTAGGTCTTCCACTATATACACCTTTGAGGTCATGATTATCATTGGCTACCACAAACTTTTCACCATTGTTCGTGAAAATTCTAGAAATTGAATTATTCGATGCATCGTTCCCAATTATGGCAAAGTCTTCTCTATTATCATCATTATAATCAGCAAATTCAAAGGCACCTGCAGTTACACCAAATTCGTCATTTGACCATGTAGAAGATAGATTAAGAACATTGGAACTATCGTTAACATAGATTTTCATACCTAAAGATCCATCTGAATCTGCACCTATGGAAACTAGATCAAGGTAACCATCGCCTTGAAGATCTATCCACTGAACCATACATGGGAATAATGGTATTAATGCATTCTGAGTAGTGTCTATGGACAGGTTACCATCTTTATTAACAAATACGGATAAATGTCTATTCCCATAATAATCAACACCTCCTATGACAAAATCCTGATCCCCATCATTGTCAAAGTCGCCCCATGAATGATTATTTTGCCCACCATTGATTCCCATGGTATATCCATAAACATCATAAGTAACCTGATCCTGCTTATCAAAAACAAATACCCCATTTTGATTCTTATAAAAAGCCGTGGCTGGAAAGCCATTAAAGTTTATGATCTGAAATCCAGAGAGGGATAAATCCAATAGCCCATCATTAGTATAATCTACCCATGTTAGCTGACCGCCAAACACAGACTCAACATTTTGAGTTAGGTCTTGCTCCAATAATTGATCTTGATTTAAAAAAAACTTTGTAATACTTGAACCAGAAAAATTTATCCCAGTTAATGCAAGGTCCAATGAACCATCTTGGTTATAATCTGCCCAACCAGCAGATGAAAAATATACGCCTGGCAAACTCTGTGTAGATGTCACAAGTCTAGAAATAAACAGAGTATCTTCTTCAGACCAACTTGATCCAACTCCACTAGCATCAATGGTCTGGACCGACCAGTAGTATGTACCATGGGGTACAAGCTCAAATTCTTTTATCAGTCTCTGGCCTATATTTGCTCTAGAATACTCCATTGACGGCGACAGAAGATCGTAGCCTCCAGACTGAGAGCCAATTCTAACATTATATCTAAGACTGGCATCACTATCAGATTGGTCTTGCCCAGATCCCCATGTGAATATTGCCCTTGTACTGATGGCAAAGGATGTCAAAGCTGAAGGAGCGGTTGGGGGTTCATTTGAGTAGACTTCTTGATTGATAAAAACTTTTGTAAAACTGCTATCAATATTATCTAGTTCTGTTGTTCCATTCGCGATAAAGTCAGGTCTTTGGTCTCTATTCATATCTGCAAAACGAATAATCCTAGCACCCGGAACATTTATCAATTCACTAAACTGGAATCCACCATTGTTAATATAGATTTTCCCACTTTCAGAGTAGACGTATGTTGCAAAGTCTAATACAGAATCAGCACCAGATATCGCTATGTCTAGGTCACCATCCATATCAATATCAACAGCATCAATATCTCCATATGCAACCGCATGACTGATGTCTACAGGCATGTCGATGAATGTTCCAAGTGGCTCATTTTGATATACCTTAGTCACCAATTTATTCTCAAGAATATTCCATCCACTGACAATTAGATCTTGATCACCATCGGAATCAAGATCTAAAAATTTGACAGTCCCTGCCTTCAGACCGATAAGGTCCTGGTTTGTATCCTCAATTAATCTTCCAGATGGTTCATTCTTAAAAAATCTCGTTACGCTAGACTTGTAATCTGCGGTATTACCTGAGATTAAAAGGTCTTGGTCACCATCATTATCATAATCAACCCATTCTGAAGTCCCATTTATTAGATCTGGGAAATTTGGTGTTTGATCATATTCCAATCGACTTCCATTATTGATATAGAGCCTATTCAAAATAAGATCTTGCGTCTCATCCACTCCCATTATGAATAGGTCAGGGGTACCGTTCATATCAACATCAGCAAATTTTGCATTACTATAGGTTAGAGTAAGGTCATCTATTACCGTGCTAAATTCGAAACCATCTGAAATATTTATTAATAGAGAAGACTGCGCAGAGCCATTTAAATAAGCATCGACATTCCCATCACGATTAACATCTGCCAATGTCACATTCCCCAAACCACCAATGTACTCGCCAATAGTATCGGGATATGTTATGAACTCATACTCTAGACCAGAAACAATACTTCCTTCAACTGTACCATAGTCAACATCTAAGAAAACACCATACCGACTTTCATCGTACCCTGAAATGATTACATCATGAATACCATCACGATTAACATCCGCTATCTTTATGGAATTGGCTTTGGACTGTGGAAGGGAGTCACTGAGAGTTTGGTCAAATAAAAACGACTGGCCAGAGATAAATGTCATTACAATCAAGGCCGTGACTAGAATATGTGAAATCTTTGGAGATCGACACATTGCTCTATTTACTTGTTAGTGTCCAGACTCCATCCCAATCATTTCCTGGTGGGTTAGACTGAAAGTGTTCACATCTTGGAATGTATATCCTACTCGGATTTGTCTTTCTCCCTGGGAACATATCCTCTAAGGCATCTGATGCCTTGAAAGCCTCAATGGCTTTTGCCCAATTCTGGTTCTTATAAAGCTCCAATGCCTCATTATAGGCAGGTAATATTTTTTTATAATTATCCGGTTCTTCACCAGTCTCAGAAATTAGCTCCCATACTTTGACTGGCTCATTTTTACCTACTACTCTGACCAAATCCAAATCACGTACAACCACCCGGTCCTTGACAGCCTGATAGGTACTATCAGCAATCTGGATATAGATGCCATATTGTTTTGCAGATGACTCCAGGCGAGCGGCAGTATTTACATTGTCACCCATCATAGTGTAGTTCATCCTCGCTTCAGACCCCATGTTCCCTGTCACCATTTGTCCTGTGCTTATGCCTATTCTGTTTTGCATGTGGTGTACTATCTCTGGCCAACGATCACCATCTGATTGCCATCCTTTACGAAGGGCATCAAGATTTTCCTGCATTTTTATGGCTGTCTTACATGCCCAATACTCGTGATCCTTTATTTCTATGGGAGCGCCATAGAAGGCAACAATCGCATCTCCAATGTATTTATCTAGTGTCCCATTGTTCTCAAGAAGAACATCCGTCATATCGGTCAGATATTGATTCAACAGCGCAACAAGCTCACTTGCAGTTAGTTTTTCAGAGAAAGCTGAGAAACTTTGAATATCAGTAAAGAATGCTGTGTGATATCCTTCCTCTCCACCAAGGGATGGCTCTTCCCCAGTCTCATACATCTGGTCAATGAGTTCGGGGGAAACATAAGTACCAAATGATTCTTTTAGAAATTGCTTGTTCTTCTCTTCTTGAATGTAATTGTAGACTGTAATACCAAGATAACCAAGAAAAAGAGAGAAGACAGGTCCAAATAATTCTAACCAAATATTGTGGTTTTCAAATAGCCAAAAACATAGATAAGAATATCCAATGATTAATCCAAATATTGCCAAACCACCTTGTGATGGACTAATTGCAGGAACTGCAAATGATAGTAAACCACCTATGATTACCAGTATAAGAATAATGTACGCCTTGTTCACCTCAATAATAAGATCATCATTAAGAATAGTATTTAATGCATTTGCATGCAGGCCCACCATAGGGTACCTAGGGTTGAACGGCATTGGATTCAGGTCATGCGTCCCCGTGGCAGTAAGACCATAATATAGTTTTTTACCATAAAATTCAAATGGTACTATCAGTCGCGCATTGCCTTTCTCTTCCTTGCCCGCAATCAATCTCTCACTATTTGGATAGAAAAATAATGGCCTCTGCTCATCAACTAGACCATTCTTACTAAGATTATAAATGATTTGATAGTTACGTTCTATTTTTGAGAGATTGGCCCTTATTTTTTTTAATGCTTTGATGTCAGTCGCATCAGGTACTGAGATTCTTTTTTCCAATTCTTGACGTAATTCTCTGACAGTTGTGAATTGATAGTCTGCCAGACCATGATCAAATAATAACAGGCCAGAACCTAACATTTCATCTAGAGAAATGGCTCCAGATGTGCCCGTCATTTTATCCGCTATTAAATTATTATTTTTTATCTCGTTAAAAATGAATGGTGGTGCTTTTTTAAAATCCGATGCTCCCCCACTTGGGTTTGATCTAATCCAACCTTCTATTGCTCCCATCATCATGGTTTTCTTGACTGCATCAAGGATGTCCTTTTTAGGTCCATTGATTTCTTCTAATGCAGGTTTATAAGCAGCCTTAACGTTCCCATCATACTTGGTGTTTGATAATTTCTTGAACTCAGCCAAGATATGATTTGAGTATTCTGTCTCTTTGAAATCTTTCAAAACATTATAGGGATAATGCATGAGATCGAAATTCCCATCTGCATCTTCCCAATTACCAGCCCAGTTCACCTGCATCATACCTTCTTCATTTATTGGTATTTTAATACTCTTTCTGCCAAACTCATCTGGTTCTTTGAGAGGTATTGTTAAATATTTACCTGGGTCAATCTCCACGCTTTCAAATGGAACATCGTAGTGCTTGAGTGCAAGTGCCAATGAAATGGATGGAAAGAGCCTATGCTCATACATACCAACAAGAGGATACTTACGCATGATACCATCAGGATCTGACTTAGCCTGAAAGAAGAACACACCTAAACTACTATCGATGAATGTCTCGACCGGAAACTCACCATCATAAAAATCAAACAGAGTCGAATATTCATCAGGGTTTATCTCGATGAAGAGACCAGCCTTTTTCATCCTACTCAATCTGAGCTCCTGTTTCTCTGTCCTTGTCTTTACCTTCTCTTTCTTTTTTGGTTGAGGTTTGAAACTCTGGGCGAAGTAAATATTTTTAGCCTTTGATGCAGCGCTTGAAAGATCGAAATCAGGGTTTGGGAAGATCTCTTTAATACTATCAATGCTCAAAGTAGAATTCTCAAAACCATCTAACGCAGAAATATTCAAATTCCGTTCTGACTCTTCAATAAAATAAATATCAAATGCGAGAGCGTCCATGCCGTGTTGCCCCGCAGCTTCAACAACTGGTATGTGCTTCTCTCTACTCCAAGGATCCCACTTACCTTCTGTCTGAAGTGCTCTTACATCAATATCAAGGGTGGCAATGTCATCTCGAGTCTCAATACGACCCCTTGACTTGAACCGCATATCAAGAAATTTATGTTCAACAGTATCGTAGATATTCATTATCGCCAAGATGCTCATGATAATGATAATGGAAAATGAAATTGCTATATAAGGGAAACTCTTCTTCAAGATACTAGCCTACTATAGTCGGTGTGATAAAAATCAGTAGTTCTCTTTGCTCTTTTTCTATTGAAGTAGACTGAAATAATCTACCAATGATTGGTATCTGGCTTATTATAGGAACAAATTTCTTTGTTTCTAAAGCATTTTCAGCGATGAGACCACCTATGATCACTGTGTTCCCATCTTCAACTGTAACTTGCGTCTTTACTGATCTCTTCGTTGATCGCGGTTTCTGAGTATCTATCTCTGCTGCTGATAGGAGAGCTTCTACTTGAGCATCAACCATCATAGTGATCTTCATCTGATTATTAATTCTTGGAGTGACCTTTAATTTTATACCTATGTCCTTTTCTTGGACTTGGTTAACAAAAATATTACCATAGGGACTGGTATTTTGATTCTGGCCTCCTCCTTGTTGATACTGCTGATTCTGGTTTGAAACATTGCCCTCTATAAATACTGTTGTTACTGTTTCCGTCTCAGCTTCATGGTTATCAAGTGTGGTGACTTGAGGACTGGATAATAGTTTTGACTGACCTTTGGCCTGCATGATCTTAAGTGCATTGGCAAGTTGAAGGGGATTTAGTGTTGCAATCGTCGCATTTTTAAAGCTGATATTTAGAAGAGAACTTGAATCACTTAAAGCGAAATCTCCAGGAGTCAATGGGGTCCGACTCCAGTCAATACCAAAACCACGTAGCGTATCTAGGTTTGTCTCAATAAATCTGATCGCAATATTGATATTGGGAATGGGGACATCTAAAGTTTCAATTATCTTTAGAACCGAACTGATGTTCTCTTGAATATCCGAGATAACAATAATGTTTGATGATGCACTGGTACTATTTTTTGATACTAGAGGTGTGAATGGCTGAACCTTACCTCTTGTTGTCAAAACAGCACCGAGTGTATTTATTAGGTCGGATGAATTGATAAAATTTAACTTCACTACAACTGTTTCCAATTCACCAACCATCTCGGTCTTACTGTCCTTGACAACAATGATATTCTCTTGAACAAAATAACTATATCCATTTGGTTTGAGAATCGCATCTAAAGCAGATTTTACACTGACATCAATGAGAGATGCGGTAATTGTATCCTTGACCGCAGGACTAATGACAATATTCAAACCTGTAAGGTCACCTATAAGCATAAGAACGTTCTTTATGTCAGAATCTTCCATGTTGATCGACATCTTTTGATCAAGGTTGTAGGTATTATTATCAGCATTAATGGTCGTTACATTTAGAGGATCTACCCTCTGTCCCATGATGCTTGAGAAAAAAAGGATTTTGATAATTAAAAAATGTCTCATGGTATTATTTACCTACGCTCTTCATTACCCTCGTGTCCCCTAACATAAAAATAACCCTATCATCATATATATCTTCGATCACATATCTATCAATGCGATCTCCAATTCCATACTTTTTTCCATTAACGATGACAAAAATCTTGTCACCAAGCTTTCCAACAGATTCGATCTTCAACAACTCAAAGTCTGCCATGCGTGGTTGTTCTGTATCAAGCTGCCTGTTTGTCAATATCTCTGGCTCGCTACCCATTTGTGTTAATTTTCTTTTCATGAAAGGGTTACGGTTCCAACCGTTCATGGATAATACTTCATCAGGTATTGGTAAAAATTCTCCATGGGTCTCAATGTTAGGTTGATTCTTTTTGGACGCATCCTGAATCATCTCTTTTTGTCTCGAAATCTTAGTCATCTTCACATTGTGTTTCTTTGACTTGCTGGATTTTTTTGTCTTGATTGATGGACGTGGTTTTTGTGAAGTTCTACTGAAGTAGTCTGCCACGGAAATCACGATGGATACTGCCAAACCAAGTGAGAGGAGCTTTAATCTATTTGTCATGGTCAGACTATCCTATCTTCTTTAGATTCATGGAAGTTTGGAAATATGAATAAAGAACAAAGCTAATCGTTTGTCTCTCCGTCCAACCTTTTTCAATCATATTCAGATTACTAATGGCCAGCCTATCATCATGTGCTCTAAATTTTTCCATCAGCACACCAAAATCTTGGAAGGTGCATATAACTTCGATATCCATGGGAAACTTAGATATCTTAATCTCATCTCCCGTATCAGGAATAAAAATAATCTTCTCATCTATAGCAAACTTTGATGGTTGCCATACTGTAACAGGTATCTCAGATTTTTTAATAATACCAAATATGACATTATTAATTCTTTTTCTTTGCGAAATATCAGGTATGCGACTTATTTGAGCTTCAAATTCAGAATTAAATTCCATCCACTCAGATTTTATACCACCTAACCTATCCATGAGATCTTCCGCAAGATTTGACTTAGATTGCTCAGATTTTACCTGAGCTGATAATTTTTTATTTGTAGCACTAAGGCCATTATATATAAGTAGATACCAGATAAGTGAAATAACCACCGCTATGGTAATGAGGGCCGCAAAAATATTCAATTGATTTTTAAAAAATTTATTCATCAGAAAATACACTTTAGGTCAAATTGAATGCTATTCGGCCCAAGGCCAGTATCAGAAGATCTATTGACAACTTCTATGGAACTGAATAGTTTGGAATCTTCAATGATTTTTATGAAATTATTGAAATAACGATCTTTGAGAGCAGGGTTTGCTTCAAGATGCCCAACCATTCTAAC
>CEUA01231007.1_pt1 | contig 9989 bp, 4 predicted proteins | sample 361541 | NCBI WGS metagenome assembly CEUA01 (sample SAMEA2623079, study PRJEB7988) | marine metagenome | isolation source: saline water (ENVO:00002010), including
ACTGGTACTGGTACTGGTGGAGGACAAGGTACTGGTGCAGGAACACTTGAAAGTAGGTTTGGTGATATAATTAATCAAATGGATAAACAGGCAGGATTAGCTGGCAACCCAGCACTACCTCCTGGTACAAGAGTCGATCCTGCTACTGGTAAAGTTTTAGAAGGAGAGCTTGTTCCTATACAAGGAACTCAACTTACAGGAGACCCTGCGGCTAAAATAACCACTGCAGCAGATACTGATTTACAAGCACAAGTTCCTACTGAAGCTTTAACTAGTACAGTAGATGCTTTAACTAAATCAGAACAAAATGTAAATAATTTAGCCCTTACAGCACAATCAACAAATGCTTTAACTCAACAAGCTGCAGACGAAGAAGGCACTGTTACTGCAAACGCCACTATAACTGATGAAAAATTAGCAGCAATAAAACCAGACTCTGAAAGTATTGAAGTAAAAAAAGCAGAAGGAGCAGTTGCTGATACTATAGCTCAAGTAGATAGGCGAGGAACCCCTACTATAGGTGAAGCTAATGCAGGATTTAATGATAAAATAAATGCTGCTTCAAGGCAAATGGATGTAGGCGATACTGTTCCTCAGTTAGACCCACAAACAGCAAATCAAGCAGAAAAAGAAGTACAGTATGAAAAAACACTAGAAGCTACTATGGATTTAGCTCAATTTAGTGATGATCCAAATCAAAGTGCTTTTGCTCAGGCTCAACAACAAGCTATGTCTGAAGTACCTATAGAGGCTACTGTTCAAGGACAACTTGAAAATCTTATGGCACAATTTGCAGATGGTAAAACTCCTGCCTATGCTGCTGGAGCTATACGAAATGCTAATGCTCAAATGGCTGCTAGAGGTTTATCTGCAAGCTCTATGGCAGGTGCTGCAATTATGCAAGCTGCTATGGAATCTTCTATACCTATAGCTGCACAAGATGCTCAAGTATTTAAAGAAATAAATCTTACTAATTTAAATAATAAACAACAGGTAGCTTTAGCTAATGCTGCTAATTCTCTTAATGTGGGTTTAGCTAATTTAAATGCTAAACAGCAAAGAAATTTACAAAACTCTACTAATGGTTTTAAATTACAATCTCAAAGTCTTTCTAATTTACAGCAAGTAGCTTTAGCTAATGCACAATTAAGATCAGCACTACAAGATAAAGAATTATCTTTTGATCAGCAACGAGCTGTAACAAATGCTGCTAAGTATTCTGAAATACAAAATATAAATCTTAGCAACGAACAACAAGGCATTATGCAAGATTCGATAAATAACATGCAAATAAGCATGGCAAATTTATCTAACAAACAACAAAGAAATTTAGCACAAGCTCAAATAGATGCTGCATTAACAGGTCAAGAGTTAACAGGAGATCAACAAAGAGCTGTATTAAATGCTGCTAGAGTAGCTGAAGTAAATAATATAGAGTTTACAGAAGAACAACAACGTAATTTAAATAATGCTAAAATTATGGAAAATTTAACAGTAACAAATTTAGATGCCGATATGAAAGCTGCTCTTACAAATGCTGCTACTTATGCAAATATGGATATGACTAATTTAAATAACAGACAACAAGCTGAAGTTTTAAATGCTCAATCTTTTTTACAATTAGATATGGCTAACCTTACCAATAAACAACAAGGTGAAGTATTAAAGTATCAGGCAAAAACACAAGCTCTATTTACAGATGCTGCTGCTGACAATGCTAGAAAACAGTTTAATGCTCAGTCTGAAAATCAGATGGAACAGTTTTTTTCTCAATTAGGAGCCACTGTTAGAAATCAAAATATAAACAGAGTAGCTGCTATGAGACAATTTAATGTTAATGAAACTAACTCTCAAGCTAGATTTAATTCCTCTCTTACAGATACTAGAGATAAATTTAATGCTACTATGACTTCTCAAATTAATCAGTCTAATGCAAAGTGGAGAAGAGATTTAAACACAATGAATACAGCTAGTCAAAATGAAGCTAACAGAATAAACGCACTAAATCTATTAAACATGAATCAACAATCATTAAATAAAGTATGGCAAGCTTATCGAGACGAGTCTAACTGGTTAAATCAAAAAGACATGGCAAGAGACCAATATATGCATGAAATAGCTAAAATAGGTTTAGCTGGAGATGTAGATGAAAGATTATTCAATCATAAAAATAGAGCACAAATAAAAGATAGGTTTGGTGGTGCAATTTGGAACTGGTTAAAAGGATTATAGTAGATGTCACAATTAAGAGATACAATAAAGTCAATAGTAGACCCTATAAAAGATGCGGTAAATTTTGTAGGCGAAAATATAATTAAACCTGTAGTTACTTTAGGCGGAACTTTTGAAATAGAAGAAACTATGACGTTAGCAGGATTTTTAGCTAAAGTACCTAATTATGATGGTATGTCTGAACAAGAACAATCTAACTACATAAATGCCTACCATCAATCAAGAGCCAATGCACTTGCACAACAAATGGATGGTAAAGGTAGTAGCTTTTTAGATATGGGTTCAGGAATGTCTAGACAACTTTTACAATATGGAGTTGCTGAAAAAGATTTTACACAGACAGGAAGAACAGGTCAGGGAGGACTAGACGAATTAGGTATTAAAAATATAATAGAAAATTCTTTGGGTCAAGGTGTTCAAATTAATGATTTTAGTAGAGCAAATGAATTAAACGCTTTTACTGAAGCTTTTACAGTTGACCCTGAATTAGGTAAGGAAGATTACTCCGATCCTACTATTAAAATAGGAGATGAATAATGCAAGTAACTGAAGAAATGGTAAACGTACCTCCTGGTGGTGATGAAGCCCCTATGAATCAATTAGACCCTATGGATGCTCCTGTACCTGGACAGTCTTTAACTTCTGATCCTAGTAATATGCCTTATGAAGGTCCTCCAGATATAACAGACCCTCAACAAGCTATATCTGAAATTATACTTGTACTAGAAGACCCTAGAACAAAAAAAGATATTTTATCTGTATTAGCTACAGGTTTTCCAGTAGAAGCTATGGTGCATAGTTTTGTTTTAGCAGGAGTAGCTGAAGGTAAATTTAGTGTAGATGTAGCAGAAATAGCAAAACCAATTTTAGCTTTATATATTATTAAAATGGGATTAGAAAACAACATACCTGTAGTTCCATTTACAGATAAAGTTTTATCTGAAGAAGAAGAAGATATAATTAGAGATGAAGAAACATTAGAAAATATGGAAGAAACAGCTCCAGATAAAGCTAGATTTATTAAAGGCGAAATGTTTATGGAAGATTTTGAAGGTCTAGCAAACGAAGAAAAAAGCAGAATGGATGCTAGAGAAAAGATAAGAGCAAAAGAAGCTGAAATGCCTACAGTCAAATCTGATGGAAGTTTCTTAGAATTAGGAGGAGAATAGTATGGGTATAAACATATTAGGCGGATTTTTAAAAGGCTATAATGACGATCAAATGCTTGCAAAGAAAATTGAAGCTGATGCTCTTAGTTTAGGTGCTGAGTCGACTCTTAAACAAAAAATAGCTGCTAGAAAAAGAACGACAGATATGGCGGACTTTAAAGAGAAAGAAAAATTTAAAGCAGGTCTTAAACCATCAGATACTTTTACTACAGAGTTTGAGGATGGTACTAGTGTAGTTTTTCCAGTAAGTACTAAGTTTGGAAGTAATACAAGTACTGAGATAAATAGAATTGATGAAACTTTAAGACTTTTAGATAGTAAAGATAAAACTGACCAATTTATAAATGATGCTATAAACAAAGGAAATTATGGCTCTAATTTTATTGATTATATAAAGGGATTTAGAGACAATAAAACAGTTTCCTGGGGTCCTGAGGGAAAAAACCCACCTATTGGTATTAATTTTAATGTGGACCCAAATCATTATCATGGCGATTATTTTAGAGAGATAAAAATAAAAACATCAGGAATAGATACAGAACAGGTAAAGGATAATATTCCTAAAAGTTTTATTGTAGGACCCCCAACAAATGGGTTATATGATATTAGTACTGGAGGCATGGTAGAGGGAGATGAGTACCTTGTTAGAAATGATCAAGTTATAACTCCTACTTCTCCTTATAGAACTACTACAAAATCTGGTCCAGATAACGTACATGTTTATTCAGGAGAAGGTTTACCTAAAGAAAAATTTTTACAAATATCTGTTGCTGATATGTTTAATAGAAACATGAAAGATGATAAATCAACTCCTTTTATATTAAGAGATTGGGATAATTTTTACACTACCCAAGCAGTTCAAGATACATATAATGATAAAGGTCAATTAGTACGAGAAGGTCAAGGTCTAAAAGTGCCAATGTATGTTTTAGAAAAAAATGATGCAGGAGAAGATGTTACTGTATTAAAAGATATACGTATATCTACAGGGTTTAATCTGGGAGTATGGGATAAAAACATATACAATGCTACGAATAATGCTAGATTTAGGAATGGAAAATACAGTTTTATAGATCAATCCGAATTTAATACTAGCCCTAACAGTAACTATAGTGGTTTTGCTGCTATAGCAGAAGCTGGAGGGTTTGCAGAAAGTCAAATATTTTTAGCTTTAGATTTATTTGAAGACGCAGCAGATTTGGGTATTGATCCTATATCAAATGCAGGAACTTTTTTTAAATTTATTAATGATGCAGTTGTATCTCCTGACTCTCAAATGAGACAGTGGATAAGAGGTTTTGATGCTGTTGTTACTGGAACAATAGATGAAGATTATTTAGAATTAAGTGACGATAGGAAAAACGAAATTAGAGAAGCTAATGCAGGACTAAAAGATTACCTATCTATGGGTGAAGAAAAAAGAAATAAAGTACTTGATGACACAGCTAGAATTAATACGTTACTAAATCAAATATTTACTTTACTAGCCTATAATGTAGCTCTTACTACACAAGGCGGTACAAGTTTATCAGCCAGAGTATCTAACGAAGACTACGACAATTCTAAACAGGCTGTAGTAGGTTCTGGTTTTGATACATTAGAAAATAGAATGTTAGGTCTTATGCAGTATTATGAATCTACTATACCTAAAGCTTTTTCTTTTGATCTATTAAGAAGTGCAGAAGGTTTTGGATTTCAAGGTAAAAAAACTATGATACAAAATGATTTGGTTCCTATTATAATGGATAGACCTATTACAGAAAATCAATTACCTTTAGGTGGCGATTATTCTAATCCATATAATGTTATTAATTATTTAAGTATTAGACCTAACTCTAATAAAAAAATAAAAATATGGGCTGACGCAGTTAAGTTTGCTTACAGAAATAACATGGATAATATATTTAATCCTGATTATGATCCTAACGCAACAAGTAGTAGTATAGACCCAGCATAGTATAAGAGAAATTTATGAGTAGAATAAACAATAACAAAACATCATCAAGAATGTTATTTCAAACAGCAGTAGATTCTGCATTAGACAATAGTATTTTGCCTAATGAAATTTTACTGCCCTCTAAGGAAAAACGTAATTTAGATTATTTTAAAAACGAAAATGATTACAATATAATAGGAAATGTATATTTAAATAAAAATGTAAATCCCTACATTGTAAATTACAAAGTAATGCATAGTTTAGGAGACGTTGCTGCAGAATCTAAAGATGAAGATCGTGCTCCACGACTAGCTTTTGGTCAATATGATTTTGATGGTATTATGGGTGACATAGATAAAAACTATGAAACAAGTATAAATTTTGCAAGAACACAATCTGAAAGTGAAATGCTAGATGCAGAAGCTAAAGACTGGTGGACAAAAAGAACAGAATACTTAGAAAAAAAATGGAATAGGGATAAAAGAGATAGTTATATGTTTAATGCCCAATCTTGGGCTAGACAGACTGATGATGTGTTTATGGATGCATTAGAATTTGCAGGAGAAGGTGTTAGTAATTTTGCTGCTGCTGGTTGGGATATGACTGTAGGGTGGGTTCCTAGAGCTGTAAATCATTTTTCTCTTAACCTTATAGAAAATGCATACAACATGGCTCTTAGACCTTCTGAATATGCAGAACAAAAAAGAATAGATAAATTACCTGAGCTTGAAAAAAAATGGGAAATAGGTTTACCTTTTACAGATAAAACACTTCCTTCTCTAGCAGGTTTTGATGGAAGTATAAATGACTATTTAGGAAAAAACTGGACTAAAATACATCAATCTGTATCTAATAGAGTTAGAGATGTTGGACAAGCAGAATATACAAGTCGTTTATTTGGAAACGATAGACTTAGAAGAGGAGCAGAACTTTTTAGAGATTTTTGGGGATTTGGTAAAGGATTAAAACAAGCTAAAATTCAAAGAGGAAATTACATCGTTAACAATCCTAAAATTTTAGATGAGACACAAGACATATTAGCTAACACTTGGGCAGCAGCAAGAAGAGATTCTGGATTTTTTCAAGGAACAGCAAAATATTTAAGAGCAAGAAATAACAGACATAATGCAGATTTTGTTGGTGATAATCTTAAAGGTAGGCAAATGCAACGACAGTGGGATATGTTTAATAATGCTCTTGCTTGGACATTTGCAGCAGAATCATTTTTATATGATAGTGAATTTTCTTCTATACCTATAAAGACAAACTGGATTCCTTTATTTGAATACGACACACCTGCAGGTTTTTTAGCAGCACCTGTTATTGCTGGTGCAGGAACATGGGCTTATAGAAATACTATAGGTCAAGTGCCTCAAGCACATGCTCAATGGCAATTAGGAAAAGTAGCAAATGGATGGACATTATTTACTAGACAAGGTTTAACAGGTCTTAACCCTTTCCGAGATAAAATGACTATGTCAGAAGCTTTGAATAAGTATTTATTAAAATCTCAAAGAATTACTCCTAATGATTTAGATAATTTAAATGCAACCATAAATAAATTTAATATGGAAGAAGCCGTAATAGGTGGTAAAAAACTTAAAGGAAATGAAATATTAGATCAAGCTAGAAACATGTCTTGGGGTATTGAAGATTATCTATATAGTGAATGGTTATCTGGTAGAATTTCAGACCCTAGAAGAGTAGAGGCTATGTACCCCAATGGCACTGACAGACTGGCTATACGTGCTTTTAATGATAAAATGGAAGTGCTTAATATAGATAAAGGAACTGCTAGAGCTCAACGTGATTTATTTTTATTATTTGATGAAATGGGTGGAAAAGGAAGCCCATTATCTCAGACTGTTTTAGAATGGACTCAAGCATCTATACAATCGAGAGACAGAATAATAGATGCATTAGTAGATAAGAGAGGACAAATAGTTCCTAGATATCAAGGAATTATAAACCCTTCACATGTAGAAGGTATATATCAATTTTTTGATCAGATGACAAATTTAAAACAGGCTTCAACATATAGAAGACTTATAACAGAAGCTGGCGATTTAGGTCCTCTTGGCAATCAAGTAGATAGTATTTTATATAATGATTTGTTAGCTATGGCAGCTCAAGAAGAACAGTCTTTAGTACAGACTGGTAATGTTCTTAATGCTATTGTTTCAACACTAGATGATACTAATTTAACTGCAAATGATCCTTTAGGAGTATTTTTAGATGGTGCTCAGACAGCTTTAAAAAACCAACAAGAAGGGTATAATAACTTTATTGCAGAATTAAACACTACATCAGCACAACTAAATGCTATAGCAGAAGGTGTAAATAGTAACACTTCTTTAGATACTATATCTAGAAAACTAGACTTACAAGGATTTGATAAACCTCTTAGTGTGACAACATATGAAAATACTTTTAATTCATTAACTACAGGAAAAAACAAAGTAGGCTCTACTTATGAAGATTATAGGAAGCTAGGACAAAATATCGGAGGTATTTCTAATGCAAGATATGAAGAAGTGTTTGGTGACGATGGTATTGTAAGTCGAGCATATGATGAGGCTAGAAGAAGAATAACAGTAGAGCCTGATGGTACACAAGTTTTTGGTGCTAAATTATTACAAGACACATTAAACGAATTAGCAATAGAGTCAGGCGTAAATGTAATTAGTGCTGATGGAGAAATTATTTTTAGAGGTGCTAATCAAGAAGGTTGGGCAGTACAAAAACATATTGTTAATGGATTAAAAGAAGCAGGGATATGGAATAAATATGGGGTAGGGAGAGGTTCTACTAAAATTCCTTTAAATGCAACTGTAGATGATTTAATCTCTGCAAGAAGTATTTTAAATAAAATGAGATGGAAAGATGGTGTAAAAAGTCAAGCTAGAGATATGGACATAATGGCAGACACTATAACAGATGTTTTAAATAAAGTACCAGGAATACAACGTGCTAATGAAATATATCAATCCTACGCAAAAACTTGGAAAAATGATTTTGGTGCTAGTATGAGAGCCAGACAAGAAGGTGGAAATCCTGTAATAAGTGATTTTAATTTAATGGAAGAATTTATTAAATGGGGTATTGAAGAACCTCAACTTGCAGGAATAAATGCTTTTCATTATTTTGGTCCTCAATATAAAAATTTAATATCTCAAGCTTTTGCTCATGGTATTAATAATAAAAGATTTACTACTACAGAACTAGATAAATCTGATTTGTTTTTAAAAGATATATTTAGTTATAGCATAGAAGTAGATAGTCAAGGTAATCCTGTAAAAAGTAGAATAGATACAAAGAAAGAAAAGATAAGAGGTATGGGGGGCGATATAAAAAAACTTATTAATGCTCAAAGAGACCTTAGCATAGAATTAAAATTAGATTCTAATTTAAGAAAAACAGAAACACAAAAGGTGTTTGAAAATGCTAAAGCTTCAGAGATACAGTTAGATAAAGTTATGTTTGCTATATCAGGCGGAGAAGAAAGAGTTGTACCTTTTATAAAAGATTTTTCTGAAAGAAGTGTTAATGCTATGAATGAACAAGCTAATACTATTATAGCGAATAATCCAGATATAAGTATTGCAGAAATAAAAGCAGGTCTTCTTACAGGACTTAAACATACTTTAATGGAAGATTTAGTAGTAGGATCACAATTAAGTATGAAACCTACAGAAAGGGGATTTGAGCTAGATAAAAAACCTACAGAGGGTATTCCAGAAGGATTAGCTCCAAAAGATTTATTAGAACAAGTTACTTCTGAGCCTGTAGTTTCTGAAGAAAGAGCAGGACCAGGTATGCCTCAAGTTTTTGGTGGTCAAGGTATGTGGAATCCAAAAGGTTTTGTAACTTTTAATGATCAAAACATTATAGATCAATTAAACAAAAAAGAAATAGGCTGGACAGATGTTTTAAAAGGCTGGAACAATGCCTTAGATACTGCTTTACTAGAATATAGTCCTTTAATAGAATTTTTATCTACAGGAGAAGGGGCAGTACCTTATTTAGAAGCAGATATTAGTCTTCTTGGGGATTTGTCTAAAACACAAAGAAATTTATTAAATGAAAATTTAACTCTTTCTGATCAAGAAGGTAGAAGACCTATAAATATACCAAGAAAATGGACAGCTCAACAAATTACAGGTTTTGTAAATACATACATGAAACGTATTACCAGTAGAGGATATGCTGTAGGATATGCTGCTTTTCAAACAATAAGAATGAGAAATGCACGTTTACAAGTAAGAATGTTTACTGACCCTAATTTAAATCAATCTATGTCTATGGCTTTTTCTGGAGAAGCTTCTCAATTAGACGTTAACTCAAGAAATGCTGTTATAGGTGCGATTATATATTCTGTACCTACTGTAGAAGAATTATATCCTGAAGAAGATAATGAAGAAATTTTAGCTAAATATAAAAATATTAGAGATGCAGTTATATATGAAGAGTTGCAAAAATATGGTTTAGTTACAAAAAAGGAAAGAGTACAGCAGCTTACAGACATAGAATTACTGAACTTAGGCGTAGAATATCCAGGCGATAAAGAGATACAGGCTCAGATAGAAGAATTAAATTTACAATAACAAAATCACAATAGGAGATTGCTGTGATACAGAGATTACGAGAGTATG
>CEUA01063329.1_pt1 | contig 9980 bp, 9 predicted proteins | sample 361541 | NCBI WGS metagenome assembly CEUA01 (sample SAMEA2623079, study PRJEB7988) | marine metagenome | isolation source: saline water (ENVO:00002010), including
GCTAGTGCCTCGGACTTCCTCCTCTTTATCCACCTGAAAAGCAATCTAGAGAATACCATCGAGAAGGCGAGGAACGCCCACCATGGAACGGCCGTCTCCCTGTCTACGAAGTAGGTCACCACGAGGATTCCAGCGCCATAGAAGGCCCGGAAGATGGAGAACGCGATGAAGGACTTCATCAGTGGATGGTCAATGACATCGGAGAGCAATCCCATGCAATGGCGGGCTCAGGTATCCCTATGTGCCTGACGGTGAAGGCTAACATGCATGGCACTGGAGTCGCCCCCTGCGTCGTCTCCCGCAGTCCACAACGTGATGATCGCGAATACGAGCAAGGATACCAAGCCCGAGCTGCGTGTGAGGAGGATGCTGAGAGAGGCGGGTCACCCCGGCTACAGGCTTCACTGGAGGATAGACGACGCGGATGGCAAGTACGTCTGCAGGCCGGACATCACGTACCCGGGGAGGAAGATCGCGATATTCGTACACGGGTGCTTCTGGCACAGGTGCCCAAAGTGCGACCTGGGGCTCCCAAAGACGAATGTCGACTACTGGAAGGAGAAGTTCGATAGGAATGTGGACAGGGACCGTAGGAAGGAAGCGTCTCTACTAGATCTTGGTTGGGATGTTCGCACAATATGGGAGTGTGAAATTGGTGTTTGCTCGTTGGACATAGGCTAGCATATTATATCAACTCAGATTCTCGATTCCCCTGAGGATTTTCATCAATGCGTATCTCGTAACAGTGCTCCCATTCTCTACGAAGTCGGTTTCGCTGTCGTATTCCTCGCCCACTAGTTCCAGTATCGCCTTCAAAGTGCCTTCCTTTGTCTTCTCTTCCGAGGATTGGCCCATAAGGCCTCCATGGACCGCAAGCAAGCCATCGAGGGTTACTGTGCTGCCCTTCGACCAGTAGTTGTCCTTGATAGGCAATCCTAGATTCTGGAGGATGGCCCCGAGGATCTCTACTTTGAGGATCTCTGTCCGTTCGCCTTCGACGTCAAACATCTCCGGGGAGATGTTCGGAATTAGTGTCCTAATCTGATGCAGATTGCCATCACCAAAGTCGATTCCAGGCATGTGATGTGAGGTCATATCGATATTGAGGTAGTGGTTCACGATCTCCTCGAAGCCCTCGCCTGTCCAGTACATCTTCCTACCATGCTTCCAAACTTCCCCCTCTTCCTCTGGGAGGCTGTGTTCCACCCCGTCGTTGAATTCGATAAGCAGCCTCCCCAGGGCTCTTTCCTTCCTCAATGGGCTGACGAAGTATCCGTTTTCTTCCTCCCACTCGATCATGCTCTGGTCATACGTCCCGGATGGCCTGCGGTCACCATAGTCCTTGATCAGGCTGAGCTTCGAGCCGACGAGCTTCTCCTCGAGGTAATTCTTGATTTCTTGAGGAGCTTCTTCCAGGAGACCAAGGTCATCTTTTCTGATTTTTAGGTACAACCTCATCTTCTTTGTTCTCAACTGGAAACCGGGATAGAATAGCTTGATTGGTTTCTTGCTATTCCTGTTTGAATCCTCAATCTCTTTTCTTATTCCCTGAAACCCCTCTTCATCGGCTCTTGTTTTAATCGTCCTGCCATAGAGGGTTGGATCATGATCGACTATGTGTGAGTTATCTGGAATATACTTCACATGAGTAATTTCCTCTACGGTTGCAGAGAGGTCCCAATGCCTTTTCAGGATCTTATTCTTGGACTTATTCTTGTTCAATTTTGCAATTATCAACAGTTTTGGGTATTTCTCAGATCCTCGCCAACCAAGATAGCTGGAAAGGTTGATCGTGGTGCCAGATTTCTTATCGAAGGTCTTGCACTCAATTCCCCTGAACTCAGTTCCCATCCCTATCGAACTCATTTTTTCACTATCCTTGGTTGGGAGTCCTATCACCAATATACATTGGCTGCCACGAAATCTCTTCGTTCGAAAGGGTAGGGGATGGATTGGAAGACTCGGGTGCGATTATCAGAATACGGTCCAAGGGAGTTGCCTTTCCTGACTTGTCATTAGTTGCCTCGGTTTGGATATCGATATTAGTGCCCTCGATTAATGTAGCCCCGGCAGCGATCATCTTGGCTTCTTTCTCGTCATTCGACTCCCCTAATGCCTCGATAACGCCCCCTTCTGCATTCAACCGGACTACTCGATGGACGAGGGTCTTCCATAGCTTTGTGACCTTCTGCTCATCGGGAATGTTGTCTTCTATTATTGCAATCAACTTGTACCTCAGTATGGATCCATCGTCTTCCTCGATCTCAATTCCCCTAGCAGAGTGATGCCAGACGGCCCAAGCAAGGTTGAGGTCTTTCACATCGCCAATTGCCCAGCACGAAATACCCCTCCGCCTATCCATTAGTGGGAGCGTTACTGTGAGCGTTTCCCTCATGAAATCCAGATATTCGACGAGGGCGTGGGTGTCGTCGAGGACGTCGTCCACCTCCTCGTGGCTTCCTGTCTCTGTCAGGAACCAGAGACGGATCCAGTTGTATAGGCCGTACTTGATGACCTTGAGGTAGGGGGGCGAAGTGAACAATAGTTGCACGCTACCGTGGTCGACCTTCTTGTCTAGTTCTCTTACGTCACCGTAGATTGTCCTCCCGGAACCTGGGAATGTTCCCTTTGCCAATTGCCTCTTCACTCTGGTTCTGAGGACTTCGAAGGCGTCCCTGTCGGGACATGCAAACTTCTCGGGCTCTTCTCTGACCTTTCGTGCGATATAGTTCCAGCTCATGCTGAAAGTGTTGGGCATCGGGAGGCTGAGGAAGCCTCGTGAACCCCCGTGCATCGCCCCCATCAGAACTGCGACGATGAAGGCGTCCACACCTGGTTTAGACCAATCCAGCGTGGACTTCAGGTAGACCAACTGCTTCAATGTGTTTTCATGGTAAATCATCTGAATTCTTTCTGGCTCATCTTCTATTTGCCATGCCCCTATTTCGAAACCATCCTCTAGATCATTGAGTCTGGATTCGACATCCTCTAGTCCAGCGTTACTCAGCTTTCCACGAGTTAGGGCGATTGCCAGAGGATTGAGGTCATTACCAATCCCGAATCTTCCTTGGGCCGCTGCCTCCACGGGAGCCGTTCCCCTCCCGCAGAAGGGATCCATGACCGTATCCCCTTTCTTGGTGAACCTCTCGATAAAGTAGTGGGGGAGTTCGGGTGGAAACATCGCCATGTAGCTGCACATGTAGTGTTGAGGAGCGGCCCATCGGCCTTTCACGCCTTGCCACACTGATGCATCTATGCCAGCCCATTCCTCAGGAGCATCGCACACTGGAGTTTCCAAACTCCCTGCGTTCTTCTTTCTCGCCACGACTTAAGGGATTGTTGGGGGTTATTGAGGATACGCATTTCTCTGAGATAATGCCTCTGTGTTGCGACTCGCGGACTAGAATGCCAATATAATCAAATAAACTGGTCGCTCATCGGGGTTGGTGGTACCATGATGCATGACTCCGCTGTTTTCTTCGGACACCTCCTCTCTCATGGTTCGGAAAATTACAGTGACTTCACTCTCTTTTCTGATTCCCCTGTCGATGATGCGATTGACTTCAAAAACGTGGTAACAGGGGTTTGTCCGATGTTTGTGATGGATGAAAATTCAGTGGAAGTGATTTTGGAAGCACGGAAGCCACAGAGAAAATCCAGGAAGGCACTACGGGATATGTTTGAGGCCCACTCCGACAGGATATCCGGGGCCACCGGAGTTGAGTTGGAGTTTGATATGGCCGGCGAGGACTCGAATTTTACCAGGTTGTCGTTAAGACACAATATCCCCGATAACAGGACCGATCGGTCATTCATGGAGTTCATCGGAGAGATTTCTTCGTCCATGAATGAGTTGCTAGTCACAGTCAAGTCAATGGATAAATAGAGGTGTTGATGATGTTCTGTGATATCCATGGATGCCTGCTCGTTATGGGGGAGTGCCCAGAATGCTCCGTCGAGGATTCGGCGTCGTTCCGCGCGGAGAATGGGTGCGAACAGTGTGGTTGCTCGGACTTCGTTGGAGCGAAGGAGGGGCTTCTATCTTGCAAGGAGTGCAAGACCGAGCATGAGAAAGACCCAGGCAGAGATGGTTTCGTCCGAAGGGCATACACGAGCGTTTACCATCTATTCCAGAGGAACCATTACCACCCCTACTTTTGGGCGAAGGATAGGACGACATCCGAAATAATCTATGTCCTTGAGGTTCATGAGAAGCCCACTGGAATTAGCAGATGGAACATTAGCGATGGTGTATTCATTGCAAAATATGACCATGGAGGAAAGGAAATCCCAATCCTCAGGACTGGCAAAGGAGGTAAGAAGTACAGACCTTATGTCAGTGGGAATTACCTGGATTCCGGAGTAGACAGGTCCCCTCTCCCAAAGAACTACGGATTCATGCTCGGAGAGGAGTTTGACGATGACTGGCGCATGATCGATGAGCCCTTCAAGGAGCCGCCTTTCAACCAGACATTCCAGGAAATAATTGACATGTCATTCCACAGATATCACGAAAGGGGGTCTGAAATGGCGACTGAGAAGCAAAAGGCGTACCTCTCATCGAAGAGGCTCGGTTATACTGGAGACCTTGAAAATCTTACCAGGGGGCAGGCCCGGAATTTGATTACTAAACTATCTGGTAAGGGGTGACTACTCTTCCTGTGTGAACATATGGGGGAAGTCATCTTTCAGTCTGTTCCATTCGTCCAGGTTATACAGCTGGTTGTCCTTGATGTACCTCAAACCCCCCGTTACATATTCGCTGATTAAGTGATGAATTGGTGTTTCCTTTTCGGCAAGACCCAGCATCTCAAACAGGATTTCGAAGTCGAACCTCCCGCCTTCATCAAATTGTCCTGCTAGGTGGGCAATTGTTGCAACTTTCTTGTTTTTGGGTTTCTTCCACGGTTTCTTTTCTCGGAGTCCTTTCTGAATCCCAACAGCCATCGCAAATCGGGCGGCCTCTCTCTTGGGGGATCGGGTTGAGCTTCCAAAGGATAATGCAAATTTATCGAGAGTTTCGGAAAGTTCCGCCGAGGCGGTAACTATCCCACCCTTTTCTTCTGTATCATCTTCACTCATTCTAATTCCTCAAATTATCTACTCTCTTATTGATATCCGTAATGCTAGCATCGTCTTTGTTCTGAGTAAGTTGGTATGTTGCAGCACACCTGTGGCCGAAGAGTTTGTCACCTTCATCCGGCAAGAGCTCTGATCCTTCCGGGAATACGAATACTTGCTTGTCGCTTTCGAATAAATAGGAAAGAGTCTTTCGAAGGTGATCGTTATCAATTGATCTACCAGGGGTGTCGATGACTAATGGGAACTCAATTCCAGAACATGTTGTCAAGGCATCAAGAATGGAATAAGCGATTATGCCCCACTGCCCGGGGCTACCTGCGTTCTGCTTGTTCTTATTATCAATAATTGAAAGTTGGAATGATTCACCAATTCTCAACTTTTTGTATTCTGAACTCTTATTTGAAAGGCTCAAGAAAACCTTTGTTGCTTCTTTCTCAACCCTTTTTCTCTCATTTTCACGGTGTGTATCGATGACAGATTTCCATGCCTCTGCTAGGTTTTCTAATAGGGTCTTTTTGATTTCGTCCTTTCTGTAAGCAGTTGGCTTCCTGCCCCCTCCGGAGCCAAGAACGCCCTGTAACTTTTCTTGATGATATTCAAGGTCCTTTATTATCCCCTTTTTCCCGTCAATACGGTCTTCGGTTCTGCCTATTTTCTTGAGTAGCTCTCCTTGTTTGAGTGTATTCTCGGCTAGATTTTTCGCACGGTTAGGGTCGATATTTTTGGAGGCTTTCTCAAAATTCTGTTTGGCGGTGCGTTGCTTGGATCTCCATTTTAGCAAAGATTTTTCGAGGTCGATTAAGATGTCCAGTTTCATATCATTTCTAATTCGGCCAAGTGCGGTCTGTCTCCTCCAGAGATAATCCGGGTCTGGATCGAGTCTGGCTTTGTCTAGATCCTTGAGTTCTTTCTCAAGTGAAACCTTGCTATCCATTATCTTGGATTCTTCCTTTCTACCTGGTTTTTGAAGTTGGGTGTCACAGACAGAACATCGATGGCCCTGTAGTTTATTCTCAAGATGAGTCAAATCCGATTCAATCACGCCCATTCTCTGGGTCTGTTGTTTTTGTCGTTCTATTTCGCCGGACAATTGATCTAGTCTAGAGTCGATTTTCTTTGAGATTATTGCTCGCCATGCACCTGTTAGTGATGTTGACATTTTGATTTCTATCGATTTGATTTCTTCCTTAGCTTCGTCGATTTGCCCCTTGAAATTCTCCTGCTGATCCAATAATTTCTGCCCTTCTTCATTGTTTTTCAGCCATTCATTGACGATGCCAAGATCTGAATTATATTTTTCCAAATCGGCCTCGTACTCGTCAAGAATATCTCTTTCTACATCTAAATCTGATTGGACCGCTTCGAGTTCTTCGAGTGCTCTTTCACCCTTCCTGTGCTTCTTTGCGTGCTTTGTTATTTGTCCCTTGAGCGACTTATCCATCTTTTCAAAATCTATCAATGCATCAGTTAGTACTGGGAATCTAAGAATGGCCTCGATATAATTCCTGAGATGGACGTCCTTTGTGTCTTTGAAGAGTTTCTTAAATTCCTCCAACCTCTCGCCGTCAAACATAAAGAATCTGGCAAGATTTTCTGGCAATATATCATTGACAAAATTGTCCTTTTCTTGGATGTAGCTTCCTGTGGTTTCATTTCTAATCGTGAAGGTCTGTTCCATCTGGTCATCCCTTCTTGGGATTGAGACATTTCGTTTCTTTGAATAAGAACGGTCTAGGGAGTATTCTTGACCATCGTGGGCGAACCTCAAACGTACTCCAAAGACATAATCTCCCATCTCATGTGCTGTGACATTTAGCAGTGGTTCTTGGTCGCTTTCTGCAGCCACAAGGGGTTTCCATACGCTTTCACCTACCCCGGCTATCTGCTTTGCCACTCTCCCGTACAAAGCAAACCTAATTGCCTGCCATAGGGCCGTTTTACCATGTGTATTTTGACCATAGACGATTACATTTTTCTCGCCATTCTTACCTTCCGAAAACACCTTTCTGGCATCTTTACCGGCCCCCCTATAGGGTTGCCAATTGGTAAGTTCTATCTCCAGAATTATCACTTCTTCTCCTCCTGGTAGATTTCTTCCACTATGGGGTCGAGGATTTTGTTCAGTGCTTCAATTGACGTTTTCCTATCATCCTCAGAGAAAATTTGTGAATCTAGTGAGTTAACAATTTCGGTAATTGTCTCTTTAGATATTGATTTGAGTTCTGGTCTATTTGAGCATTCTTCTACAAGCAGGTCGATTAGATGCTCTAGACTGGATGATTTTGAGTCAGTCATCATCTTCACTCCTTTCTGGGTCCAGTAGGAGATCGTCCTCACTAATATTATATTCTGTCATTATTCGATTTATCTTGGCCTCTGTTTTTGTCGAATTCAGGCAAGACTTCGAGAATTCATATGCCCTTTTGACCTCGTCCATAACGAAATTTGTCTCCTCGCCATGGGAATCGGGGAATGCAAGGACATCATAAATTACAGATTTTTCTTTCCCCGGGCTCTTTCGAAGAAGCCTCCCCCTTCTCTGTATCCACTCTCTTTTGGTCTTGGACGATGATAGTACCACCCCATGAGAAATCGCGGGAATATCGACGCCCTCGTCGAGGCATTTGATTGCCAGCATGATTCCCCCTCTGGCCTTGAACTGGGCTAGGCTTTCCTTCCTCTGGAATCTATTCATTCCTGACCAATAACGTTGGGGTTTTTGTCTCATTGTCTGAGTTAGTTGATTGTCTATTTCATCCATCATTCCTTCACCACAATAGACCAACCAGTGTTGCTCTTGCTCAAAATTGGAATTGATTATCTCAACTGCCTTGGTGATTTTGTTCTCGGCATTTCTAATGATTGACCTGCTCTTGAATATCAGCACTTCCAATGATTCGGGCATTTCCGTACCAGAGTTTTTCCAGAAGGAGTACAATTTCTTTATTTTCTTTCTTAGTTCGTCATATCGTTGTTGTTCGTTGTGGGTTAGATCTGCCTCTTCTACGTGGTAATCGAAGTTAGACAGTAGGTCTGCTTCGAGAGCGTCTTCAAGTGAGAATGCATGTATTACGGGTCCGAGTAGTTTGAAAATTCTACTAGTGCCCTCTTCATCTCTCTGCCGCTCTGGTGTAGCGCTAAGTCCCAGAGTAATTGGAAATTTCATTTCGCAAATGCCCTCGTAAGAAGGGGCGCCGATTCTATGGCATTCATCGACAACAAGCATTAGCTCTGAGGTGTTTTGATTGAGTAAGCGATCCAACTTTCGGATTACGTTCTTGTTTCTGAAGCTCTGTAAGGTACTAATCAGTACAAGTCCGCCTTCTACTCTCATCTCATTCAGAATACCTTCGCCCGAATTACCTGCGCCCAGGAGAGATCGGGTTACGCCGGGAAGGTGTTGCTCGAATTCTTCGTCCCATTGTTCCAACAATGGTTGACTGGGGACTAAAACAATGGCGTTGTTGCCCTTGTCTGTTTGCTCCTTTATCGCTATCAATGAGGTGATTGTTTTTCCACTGCCTGTTGCATGTTCGAGAACGCCCCTCATTCCATTATTACGCCAGACATCGAGGCCTTCCTTCTGCTGTTTCCTCCATAGGTCTTCGTTCTCGATAATGCGCAATTGTCCATCGAGGTCGTTATCCGGTTTTTCCTGCTTAATATTGCTAGAAGTTGAAGTTTGTTTACTCCCGTTGGAGCCGTATACCTCGTCCCACTTCGACTGAAGTCTCTTATGACGCTCACGCGCTTGTTCTCTATGAGACTCTAGGTTGGTATCTATTTCCCATTTACCTATGAATTCCGGGTCTAAATCATTTATCTTGACGACCGGGAAGGTGCCCTTTTGGTTTGGGTCGAGTGATGCATCCAAATCATCCTTCCAGTTTTTACCGTACTTGTCCCAAGATTCATCGTCCCAATTACAACAAATGGAGAAGGACTCGGCATTCCCCTCGTCAAACGGTTTTAGAGCACTGAATGTCTCGTTCCCGGACCCGGAGAAAGCGACGACTCTCCCGTTATCATCTTGAAAATAGCCTAGTTTTTTGTGGTATATGTCCCCCCTCAACACGGCTACTCTCAGATCGAGGTTGCCGTTCTGAATCAACGCGCACAGCATCCTCGCTGGCTCTACCGTGTCCGGGTCTTCCAGTAAGGCGGTCAAATCTTCTCTGATCCCATTATCTGCATATGCCTTCATTGTGGTTTCATAGTCGTCCTTCCCCCATTCTGTGGAAGTAAGCAGCACAATCTTCCCATTGTTGATGCAGAAATTGAGAAGGTCCTCGGTCATTAGCCGAAAAACGGAGCTACGGAAGTAGCCAGCCCCTCTGACATAAGTCCTGGAATTTCTCAGGCAGGGCTTGTACAACTTCTCGATCACGCTGTCCTCTCGGGTCTTGATGTATGTCGGCAATCTCAGAGAATCCAGACCGGTCTCGGTACGACTCATCACAACACCGGGGGCCCTCGTCTTCATTTCATGTACTTGAACCCCAATGGACGCTCTCAAGAAGGTCAATGCCACCAACGAAATTCAAACTTAGGGTGTGGTTTCCTCTGTAGTATGCCGTGCATACGCAGGGCATCGTTTCGGTGTCTTGTGTGTTCAATAGCACCGTTGCCTGTCCTCAGACCACGTGCCGCCAGCGGCCTCACAGTCCTCCTGGGAGCTCGATGATTCATTGGACTCGTCCTCTCGGTTCTCGTCCTTGTCGCACCCCTCTCTGTCGAACTCGGGCCAGACGCACGCGCTCGCGTCGCCGTCGGTGACCCACTCGCCGCCTCGATCCAGGCAAGTCTCCTCAGATACCTCTATGTCGCCCATGACTCGTACCGCGCCCTCGCCCCAGTCCCCGCGGTCCAGGCGCATGGCGTCGCGCATGTGGTGCATG